>Ga0209396_1003887_pt1 | contig 14755 bp, 14 predicted proteins | sample GOMGulsemesocosm_6_FD_184638 | JGI IMG/M metagenome (GOLD analysis project Ga0209396, IMG submission 184638) | Methane-oxidizing microbial communities from mesocosms in the Gulf of Mexico - GOM8C Gulf of Mexico (SPAdes) (version 2) | ecosystem: Environmental > Aquatic > Marine > Cold seeps...
CTAAACTTTACTATCTACGTGACCTTTCAGGTCGTGCTGCACGCATCAAAGAGAAATTGGCTAAGCGATAAGCGCCATTTCCGCCCCAAGATTAGAAAAGCAATCAAAAAGCCCAGCATGAAAATGCTGGGCTTTTTGACGTTTAGAACGAGATTACTTTATGAGCAAGTGATTGAAGCTATAAACAATACCAATAGATATAGCACTAGGATCTAACCCCAGTTCTGGAGTTACTTTATCGCCATGACCTTTGCCATTAACACTAAATTGAACATTACTATCATTGTCAGTAGAGGCATAAGCAACGTAGAGAGTTGTTTGACTATCTAGTGAATAATCATAACCAATGGCAAACATCGTTGAATCACTGCGTAAAGCATCGGCAGACGTTATGGCATATTGCGCCTTAATTGTTCCTTTATTACTTACTTTAAAGCTACCTGCAATACTGTAACTTTGACGATCATTGTCATCAATCCCACTGATATCAGACTCTTGTTGATACCCACCGCCAAAGCTATAGTTATCATTTTTGTAACCAAAGGTGAGGGCAAGTGCTGTATGATGATTTTCGTTTATTTCACCTTGGCCAATAGTGCTATAGGCTATTCCAGCCTTGATACCATCGACGGCATAATTTCCCTTAAGTAAAAATGATTGTGTATCTTGATTATCTTCTTCAGGCAGGTATGTAGCAGCAAAGTCAAAGCCAGAATAGTTAATGGATTTATAGTAGATAACGTTATCGGCTCGGCCTGGCGTACCAGAAGCCTCCCAAAAATTGCCTAAGTCACCGATTTGGTCAGCAAATAAATTATAATCATTAGCCCACTGATCTAAATAGGGCATATGTCCCATTAATACGGTACCAAATTCCCCGGTCAATCCGAGATAGGATGGTCGACCTTTAGTAAATATTTGACCAGAGCTATTGGGTCCGTTGCCATCGTTTGTACCTTGAGCCGTGAGATCAACACCTGTTTCAAATTGATATATCACTTTTAAATGATGCTGCAGTTGATGCTCACCATTAAAGCCAAGCCGTGATGAGCTGCTTGTAACAAATACACTACTACTTTTACCGTTATCAACATTATCAGCCGATAAATGCCCTTGGCCATAGATTGAGAGTGTTCCTGCGTAACTGTTAACGGCTATGCCAGAAATAATTACAGTGAGCGTTGCTTGTTTGAATCCATTCATACTTTGCCCCAAGAAATAAAAAAGTCGTTAAGTTAACAAATTAGCTCAATGCTTATTTGGCGAGTTGAAAGCGCGATAACATGTTTTCTAATGCATTAGCTTGTTGTGAAAGTTGTTCAGCCGCCGCCGCACCTTCACTGGCTGTACTGTTATTTTGTTGAGTCACGTCATCAATTTCTACAACACCTCGATTAATATTCTCAGCGCCTATAGCCTGTTCATTACTCGCTGTTGCAATTTGCTCAACATATTCTGTGGTTTTACTAATGCGGTCAAAAATGTTTTTTAAGCTAACGGCAGTATCAGAAGCAATCTTGCTACCATTTTTAGTTTTCTCAACTGAGCTCGCAATGAGTTTCGATGTTTCTTCTGCTGCGGCTGTACTACGGGCAGCAAGATTACGAACCTCATCAGCGACCACTGCAAAGCCACGGCCTTGTTCTCCAGCACGCGCGGCTTCGATAGCGGCGTTGAGTGCTAATAAATTCGTTTGAGCAGCGATCTCGTCAATAGTACTAATAAAGGTAGAGATACTTTGGCTTGACTCTGATATTTCTGCCATTGCTTCAATCATTTGGGTCATCTTTTCGCTGCCATCTTTTGCTTCTGTTTGTGCTTGTTCGGCGAGTGTTTTTGCTTCATTAGCATTTTGAGCGTTGATATTAATTTGTGATGATAATTCGTTAAGGGATGAAGATATATTGTCTAAACTATTAGCTTGTTGTGAGGCACCATCAGACAACAAAACACTGCTCGATGAAACACTTGTACTGCCTTGGGTTATTTCTAAGCTTGCGTTTCTTGTTTGGCCTAATACTTCATTTAAATTATTAGTCATTTCTAAGAGTGCTAACCCTAAGGAGTCTTTGTCAGAGGCTAGGGTAACTTTATGATGCAATTCTCCTGCGGCAATTTGTTGAGCCAGTACTTCTTTTTCTTTTAGTGTAGTAACCATATTTCTCATATCTTGGTAGATACCAAATGTTGCTCTATTGTCATCGAACTTCATTGATAGGTCGCCATCGGCTACTTTTTTTGCAATCTTGGCTATGTAAACTGGCTCTCCACCGAGTAGGTTCATGACGTACTGGGTTAATCTTATGGCAATGCCTACCCCCAGAACGATAGCAATAATAGTTCCAAATATTGAAGTTAAGATAACCGTCTGCTCAGTTTCAGATAATGCCTCATTTCGTTGATTCATTAATGAGCTTTCACGAGACTTAAATGTGGCGATTTGTTGTCTAAACTTATCAAAATAGACCTTACCCTTGGCTTCTCCTACTAACTGGGCAATATCATCCATTGTTTTAGCATCACCAATGGATCGTCTTAATGCAATTTGCTCTTCAACGACAAGGTTTATCCAATTGGTAATAGTTGTTTTACTTTCGTTAAGTAGTTTTACCTGGGCAGGGTTATCGGAAACCGTTGATGTAAGCGAGTCTGTAAGTTGATAAAATGTTGATTTACCGTTGGTATAAGGTGCTAAGAAGGCATTGTCACCAGCTAATAAAAAGCCTCTCATACCTGTTTCCATATCAACGGCAGCAGCAACTAGGGCTTGTGCTGAAGCTATTACTTCATAAGTATGTTCAACCCACTGAGACAGTTCTTTGAGTTCGGATATGTTAGTACTCGATTTAGCTTGCGTCTGACGTTGTGTCATTAGCACTTCTTCGCGTTGAATGAACAGTGCCATTTGACCACGAAATTTATCAAAATACTGCTTCCCCTTCGCCTGCTTGATGATTCTTGACATGTCGTTCATTGTTTTTGAATGACCAATATCACGTCTTAATTGAATCGATGGTTCGGTAATCTTTTGCTGCCATTGACGAATAGTTGATGAAAGTTCATTGAGTAAAGTTACTTGTGCAGGATTATCTGACACCGTAGTTGATAATTCACCAATAAGCTTATCAAAAGATTGTTTACCTTGTTGATATGGAGATAAAAAACCTTCTTTTCCAGCGAGTAAGTAGCCACGCATGCCAGTTTCCATGTCGACTGCAGCAGCTTCAATTTTAGATGCCTTATCCAGCACCTCATGTGTGTGGTTGACCCAAAAGAAATTGGCAACGAGTGATTTAACACTAAAATAAACGACGGTTGTTATAATTAACATTAAAGCTAATACAGCTCCATAACCCGCTAAAAGTTTGTGTTTAAATGAGATACGGTTAAACATATTACTCCCTAAGACCTTTGTATTGTTTTTACAAAAAAATAACCTTTAATGTTAAGTTAGAACAAACATTTATTTATAACAAGTCATTTTTAACTGCTAGCAGCATAAATGTGAAACATTATATTCTATGGGGGTAATCGTATTGCGATTGACTATATATGCGTGTGTTAATTTTTACGAAAAAACGCTATTGTATACAATATGCTTGGTGTCGTATCATGGTACTAAATTTTTTCGTAAATTATTTGTTACGAACTAACTCAGTGTTAATCCGTATATAATTTGTGATTTATAATTTAAAAAATTAACGTATAAGTTATAACTAAAATAATAAGAGAATATTTTTAATGACAAAATCATTACATTTTAATACCCAACTTGTTCATGCTGGCGACAACCCCGACTCTGAATATGGCGCACTTTCAACGCCGCTCTACCAGACCTCTACTTTTGCGTTTGATAGCTGTGATCAAGGTGGCCGTCGTTTTGCTGGTGAAGAGGGCGGGTATATTTATACGCGCTTGGCTAACCCAACGGTTAATCAACTTGAAGAGCGTATGGCTGTGTTAGAAAACATGGATGCGGCGGCGGCAACTGCCACAGGCATGGCGGCTGTTTCTGGGGCATTAATGGCCTTTCTACAATGTGGTGATCATTTGATTGCCTCTAATGCTGTTTATGGTTGTACATTTGCACTGCTCAATGAGCAATTTCCACGTTATGGCATCGAAGTGACATTTGTCGACATGGCAAACCATGATGAAATAAAAAATGCGATAAAAGAAAACACTAAAGCTATATTTTTGGAAACCCCAGTTAATCCCAATCTCGCGGTATATGACTTAGCCTTTATAGGTGAGTTTTCAAAGGAAAATAATTTATTGTCACTTGTCGATAATACATTTTTGACTCCTTATTTACAGCGTCCTGGTGATTTTGGGATTGATATTGTTATTCATAGTGCCACAAAGTATTTGAATGGGCATGGTGATGTAATCGCTGGGATCATATGTGGTAATGCTGAAAATATTGCGTTAATCAAGCATACGACTCTTAAAGATATTGGTGGAACAATGTCGCCGTTTGACGCGTGGCTTATACTACGCGGCATAAAGACATTAGCTGTGCGTATGGAACGACATTGTGAAAATGGTGAGCAAGTGGCTCAATGGTTAGAATCACAATCACAAGTAAAAAAAGTATATTACCCAGGGTTGGCTTCTCATGAGGGGCACAAATTTATTGGAACTCAAATGAAAGGCGCAGGCGGTGTGATTGCCTTTGAACTAGAAGGAAATATTGAACAGGCTAAAGCGTTTGCTGATGCTTTAACATTGTTTAAAATAGCAGTGAGTTTGGGAGATGCTGAGTCGTTAATTCAACATCCAGCGTCAATGACACATGCCACGTATTCAGAAAAAGAGCGTTTAGATGCAGGGATTTCGAATAACTTATTGCGTATTTCTGTAGGTTTAGAGCATGTGGAAGACTTAATAAATGATCTAGATCAGGCAATGGCTAAAACTATGTAATTGCCCTGACTAAAGTTGATCTTAATCAGTTTTTTATTTGCAAAGATGCATAAAATTGAAACCAATTTAAAGGCTTTAGGTTAAACACCTAGGAGAATTATTATGGATTGGTTAGAATTTATTTTAAGTAACGATGCTGCAATTGGTTCAATTATTGGCTTACTGATTTTGTTTGGTATAGCCGCTTATATGGCGTATTACTTTATAAGCCATATAATTAATGCAGATCCAGAGGCAAAGTAGATATTTGTCAAATGAGAGACCAAAGCCAACTTATTAAAGTTGGCTTTTTTATTGGCTGTTATCTCATGGTGTACCGCTGGCATTACAAGTTTACACTTCACTATTATCAGTATTTGTTAGACGAGAAACAATATATTATGGTGTAGTGACCCTAATAACACCAAGACTTAATAGTAAATAGAAAGGTTTCTTAATGGGTAAAATAACAAAATATAAAGCAAAGCTGCCCAATGATGATGGGACAATAGAATACAGCGACACAGAGAATGATGTTTGGCGACAGCTAATTACCCGCCAATTAAAATGGATCGATGACACGGCCTGTGATGAATTTCTACATGGTTTAACATTACTTAATTTACCACAAGATCGCGTTCCTCAATTGAGTGAAATTAATAAGGTTTTACAAAAATCTACGGGTTGGTCTACTGAGCCTGTACCGGCACTCATTGGTTTTGAGCAGTTTTTCCGTTTACTGTCAGAAAAGAAATTTCCAGTCGCGACGTTTATACGTAGCCAAGAAGAACTAGATTACCTGCAAGAACCTGACATATTTCACGAAATATTTGGCCATTGTGCGATGTTAACTAATCAACATTTTGCCGATTTTACTGAGCATTATGGCAAATTAGGCTTAGCAGCGACAAAACAAGAGCGTGTATATTTGGCGCGATTATATTGGTTTACAGTAGAATTTGGACTTGTGAAGAGTCATGATGGTCTGCGTATTATTGGCGGGGGAATTTTATCATCACCTGGTGAGACACATTATGCCTATCATAAGAAGGCTGAAATTACGCCGCTTGAGCCGTTAACTGTATTTAGAACGCCTTATCGTATAGATATAATGCAGCCGCAATATTATGTGATCGATAACTTACAGCACCTTACTGATTTGACGAAGCTAGATTTAATGGCGATCGTCAAAGAAGCAATGGAATTAGGTTTATTGCCTGCTAAGTTTGAACCGAAAAAAGTCACGGCATAACGATAAGTAATCATTAATAAACAACTAACAAATTAGATAAAAATAGAAAGGTAAAATAATGAAATTAAGTGAATCACAATGTGAAGCGTGTCAGGCCGATGCGCCGCAAGTCTCTGATGAAGAGCTAGCACAACTGGTAAAATTAATTCCTGATTGGACACCAATTGTTGTAGATGGTGTGATGCAATTAGAGCGCCTTTATAAGTTTAAAAACTTTAAGTTAGCTTTGGCATTTACAAACCAGCTTGGCGAATTAGCAGAAGCAGAATTTCATCATCCAGGTATTTTAACTGAATGGGGCAAAGTGACAGTGACATGGTGGAGTCATTCGGTGGGTGGTTTACACAAAAATGATTTCATTATGGCAGCTAAGACAGATGAGTTAATCGCGTCTGCATAATCACTGGATAATGAGTTCATGTTAACAAAGGCAACCTTTCACGGTTGCCTTTGTGTTTTTCGTCCTCTAGAATAGCGCGTATTATTGACCGCCAAAATGTTTACTATAAAATATATTCTAGTATTGCACTGGCTATTATCAAAAGAGAAATTATGAGTTTAGTACCAATGACAGAGCAAGGTGCAGTAGCACTTCGTGAAGAGTTAGAACATTTAAAAACAGTTTTGCGCCCTCGTATTGTTAACGACATTGCGTTAGCACGTGAGCATGGCGATTTAAAAGAAAATGCTGAATATCATGCAGCGCGAGAAGAGCAAGGTTTTTGTGAAGGCCGTATTAAAGAAATCGACGGTAAATTATCAAACGCACAAGTGATTGATGTGACTAAAATCCCTAACCATGGGCGTGTTATTTTTGGTTCAACAGTAACCGCGTTAGATTTAGATACTGAAATTGAAGTAACTTATCACATTGTTGGTGAAGATGAAGCGGATATCAAACAAAATCGCATTTCAGTAAGTTCACCTATCGCCCGAGCATTCATCGGTAAATCATTAGATGATGAAGTTCAAGTGACCACACCTGGTGGCGTTAAAGAATTTGAAATTTCACGCGTTGATTACGTTTAATCACTCTCTATAAATGATACAACACGCTGATCCATTCAGCGTGTTATAAGTTCCAATATATCGTATGAATGACATTGATTTAGACACACCACAAGCCTACCTCTTACCAACTCCCTCTCTAAATTTTGACCATGCCAGTGTACGTGAATTTGTCGAAAAGCATCGCGGCGATGGTGATATCACTCAACAGGCAATCAACCTTTATTATGGGGTACGTGACAAAATTAGCTATAACCCACATCATATTAACTTAACGTTAATCGGGTTGTGTGCCAGTAGTTGTATAGAATCAAAACGAGGATGGTGTGTTAACAAAGCGGTGGTTTATGCGGCTTGTTGCCGTGCCATTGGTGTACCTGCTGTGTTGGGTTATGCTGATGTTAAAAATCATATTACGACTGAGAAACTACGTAAAAACATGGGCAGCGATATTTTTTATTGGCACAGTTATGCGATGATTTTTTTGAATAATAGATGGGTGAAAGCAACGCCAGCGTTTAATCAACGCTTATGCCATCGATTTGGTATTATTGCCGCAGATTTTAATGGGGTCGATGATTCGATTTTTATGCCATTTAATCAGGCGGGCGATAAGCATATGGAATATTTAAATAACCGTGGAGAGTTTAGCGATTTGCCGCTAGTGAAAATATTGGAAACTTATCAGGAAAAGTATCCCAATTTGTTAAACAATGGAGCATAAAAAAAGGCGACATACAAATGTACGTCGCCTTCTATTAAATCTTGATATTATTATCTAGCGCGGTAGAAGGATTTTAGGCTCTTCACTTTGCTTGTAGATAACCAGCACATGACCGATAGTTTGGACGTTAAGCGCTTGTGTTTCACGAACGATAGCTTCGATGATAAGCTTTTTCATTTCGCGATCACTAGTAGCAACTTTAACTTTAATTAGCTCATGAAATGCTAACGCATTATCAATTTCAGCTAAAACACCTTCAGTTAGGCCGTTAGAACCAAGTTGTACAACTGGTTTTAAGTTATGTGCCAGTCCTTTAAGATGTTGTTTTTGCTTGTTGGTTAAACTCATTAGTAGATAATTCACTATATTAGGGTTGAAAGGCAGTATTTTACCCCCATAACGTATTTATTACTATTACCTTAGTCGCAATTAAACCTGTAAAGAGAATATAAAAGTGAAGCATGAAAGAAAAACCCGCACCAAAAGTAGTAATCGTTGGATAGAAGAGCATTTTAACGATCATTATGTGCAAAAAGCGCAAAAGCTAGGGTTACGTTCACGTGCGGTATTCAAGCTGGAAGAGATCCAACTAAAAGATAAAATACTTAAACCTGGGATGACGGTTGTTGATTTAGGCGCAGCACCTGGAGGATGGTCACAATTTTCAGCCAAAGAGATTGGTGACAAAGGCGAAGTTATCGCTTGTGACCTTCTACCTATGGATGCACTGCCTGGTGTAGCATTCTTACAAGGTGATTTTCGTGAAGAGAAAGTCCTAGACGCTTTATTAAGCCGAGTCGGTGATAAAAAAGTTGATGTCGTATTATCTGATATGGCACCTAACCTCAGTGGTAATGCAGCGATTGATCAGCCTGGCTCTATGTATCTTGTTGAGTTAGCACTTGATATGTGCCGCCAAGTATTAGCGCCAAATGGCAGCTTTGCCGTAAAAGTATTTATGGGTGAAGGCTATGAGAACTATCTTAAAGAAATACGGTCTATGTTCAAAGTAGTACGTACCAGAAAACCAGATTCATCACGAGACCGCTCTCGTGAAGTATATATAGTAGCGACAGGTTATAAAGTATAGTAACCTGTTAAAAGTTAAAATTTTTCTAATAATATTAAGGGGTCATTACTTTGAGTGATATGGCTAAAAATCTAATTCTGTGGCTAGTAATAGCTGTAGTTCTAATGTCTGTATTTAATGGGTTTAGTCCTGATAGCACTAACACGAACAAGTTAGAGTATTCAGCATTTGTTAAAGAAGTTGATCGAGGCAGCATTGGTGAAGTATCAATTGATCAAAGTAGTAAAATCATAACTGGTAAGCGTCGCGATGGTTCTCAGTTTACTACTGTTGTACCTATGTATGATAAAGATTTAATGAATCAACTAATTACAAAAAATGTAAAAGTTGAAGGCCAGGCTCCAGAAGAATCTAGCATGCTAACGTCTATCTTCATTTCATGGTTCCCAATGATTTTATTAATTGGGGTATGGATATTCTTCATGCGTCAAATGCAAGGCGGCGGTGGCGGCAAAGGCGCTATGTCGTTTGGTAAATCTAAAGCTAAATTAATGGGTGATGATCAAATCAAAACAACATTCAGCGATGTGGCTGGTTGTGATGAAGCGAAAGAAGAAGTCTCTGAATTAGTAGATTATCTTCGTGAGCCGACTAAATTCCAAAAACTCGGTGGCCGTATTCCAACAGGTGTTTTGTTAGTGGGTCCCCCTGGTACAGGTAAAACATTATTAGCGAAAGCCATTGCTGGTGAAGCTAAAGTGCCATTCTTCACAATTTCTGGTTCTGATTTTGTAGAAATGTTTGTTGGTGTTGGTGCATCTCGTGTACGTGATATGTTTGAACAAGCAAAAAAATCAGCCCCTTGTATTATCTTTATCGATGAGATTGATGCGGTTGGTCGTAAACGTGGCGCTGGCATGGGCGGCGGTAACGATGAGCGCGAACAAACATTAAACCAAATGTTGGTTGAAATGGATGGCTTTGAAGGTAATGAAGGTATTATTGTTATTGCCGCGACTAACCGTCCTGATGTATTAGATGATGCGTTGTTACGTCCGGGTCGATTTGACCGTCAAGTGACAGTGAGCCTGCCTGATATACGCGGCCGTGAACAAATTTTAAATGTACATATGCGTAAAGTACCATTAGGTGATGATGTTAAAGCCAGTGTTATCGCACGTGGTACGCCAGGATTTTCTGGTGCTGATTTAGCCAACCTTGTTAACGAAGCGGCCTTATTTGCTGCTCGTGGTGTAAAACGCACGGTTGACATGGAAGAGTTCGAAAAAGCAAAAGATAAAATATTGATGGGTACTGAACGTCGCTCTATGGTAATGGATGAAGCTGAGAAAGAAATGACAGCTTATCATGAAGCCGGACATGCGATTGTTGGACGCTTTGTTCCGGATCATGATCCTGTATACAAAGTGAGTATTATTCCCCGTGGTCGTGCACTGGGTGTCACTATGTACTTACCGGTACAGGACAGATTTAGTCAGTCTAAAGAATACTTAGAAAGTAATATCTCATCATTGTATGGTGGACGTATTGCCGAAGAAATCATTTATGGTAGTGATAAAGTGTCAACGGGAGCCTCTAATGATATTGAGCGGGCTTCGTCTATTGCACGTAAGATGGTAACGCAATGGGGTCTTTCTGAAAAAATGGGTCCTTTACTTTATTCTGAAGAAAATCCGGATCCTTATGCTCAAAAGTCGATGACAATGTCTGATCAAACGGCCGTTGCAATTGATGATGAAGTGAGAGCATTGATTAACAAAAACTATCAACGTGCTGAACAAATATTGCGTGACAACATGGACGTATTGCACACCATGAAAGATGCGTTAATGAAGTATGAAACTATTGATGCATTGCAAATTGATGATTTAATGGCGCGCGTTGAAGTACGCGAACCTGCTGATTGGAGCAATGATGACTCATCAGGTGACACACCACCCAATAGTAGTACAGGTACCAAGGCTGAAAATGCTGTTGAAAAGACAACTACGCCAAGTGTAGATTCAAATAACACATCAACGGATACACCATCGTAAAGTGATGTTGTTACCTAAAAGCCCCGTATATCGGGGCTTTTTTATGCAAGAAAAACGGTTGAATACGAAATGAATATTTCCCACGGTAGTAAAATACTTGATTTGTCGGCGCCTAAAGTGATGGGTATCTTAAATGTAACCCCAGATTCTTTTTCAGATGGCGGGCGTTTCAATCAAATAGACAGCGCCATTAAGCAAGCGCAAAAAATGATACTTGATGGTGCATCAATCATTGATGTTGGCGGTGAATCGACCAGGCCGGGCGCTGCGTTAGTCAATGAAGATGAAGAGTTATCACGTGTTATCCCTATCATTGAAGCCATAAGGCGTGAATTTGATGTATGGATATCAATCGACACCAGTAAAGCATTAGTGATGGATACAGCTGTCAGTGCTGGCGCAAACTTAATTAATGATGTGCGGGCACTAACTCAAGAGAACGCGTTAAAAATTGCAGCCAAATGTGATGTACCTGTTTGTTTGATGCATATGCAAGGGCAACCTAAAAACATGCAAGTTAGCCCTAGCTATCAAGATCTTCTAAAAGAGATTAAAGCCTTTTTTGATGAGCGCTTAATTGCTTGCCGTCAAGCGGGGATTAAGGATAAGAATATTATTATCGACCCAGGTTTTGGCTTTGGTAAAACCATGGATAATAACTTTAGTTTACTTAAGCACTTTAATGAATTTTCTGCTTTGGGCTACCCATTGTTAGCCGGCCTTTCAAGAAAAAGTATGTTTGATCATCTTTTGGGTTTAAAAGTCGACGAGCGACTAGCGCCAAGCCTCACGGGTGCGTTATTATGCGCACAACAAGGCGCTTCAATTATCAGAGTTCATGATGTGAAAGAGACGGCAGATATGCTTAAAATTCTGGTAGCCGTGTCTCAAGCGCAATAAATAATAACAATTAAAATTAAAAATTAAGGAAGACCATGTCACAACGTAAATATTTTGGTACCGATGGCATTAGAGGGAAAGTAGGCGAGGGTAAAATTACCGCTGAATTCGCTATGAAATTGGGCTATGCCGCTGGCCGTGTTTTTTCAAATGTTGGCACAAAAAAAGTGATCATCGGTAAAGACACTCGTATATCGGGTTATATGCTCGAATCAGCATTAGAAGCCGGGCTGTCAGCCGCTGGGATTGATGTATCATTAGTTGGGCCTATGCCAACCCCTGCAGTCGCCTATTTAACGCGTACATTCCGTGCTGAAGCAGGTATCGTTATTAGTGCGTCTCATAATCCCTATTATGATAATGGCATTAAATTTTTCTCGGCTAACGGGACAAAATTGGATGATGATCTTGAAATTGCTATTGAAGCCGAAATTGATAAAGGCATGGGATGTGTCGATTCAGAACAATTAGGTAAAGCCATGCGTATCGATGATGCTGCTGGTCGTTATATCGAATTCTGTAAAAGCAGTTTTCCAAATCAATTATCCCTTGCAGGTTTAAAAATTGTTGTCGATTGTGCGCATGGCGCCACTTACCATATTGCGCCTGCGGTGTTTAGTGAATTAGGGGCAGAGGTTATTACAATCGGCTGTGAGCCAAATGGCCTCAATATTAATGATGGTTATGGTGCAACAGATTTAGGCAATCTTCAAAAAGAAGTTGTCGCTCAAAATGCTGACATGGGCATAGCCTTAGACGGTGATGGTGATAGGCTTATGATGGTTGATAGTGACGGCAGTGCACTTGATGGCGATGAAACACTATTCATCATTGTGCGTGAAGCACTTAAAAATGGTCAACTGGGCGGCGGCGTTGTTGGCACTAAAATGAGTAATTTGGGCCTTGAATTGGCACTACGCGATTTAGGTATTCCGTTTATTCGCGCCGATGTTGGTGACCGACATGTGTTAGAAGCTTTAAGTAAGAATGATTGGAAAATTGGCGGTGAAAATTCAGGACATATTATTTCACTGGATCATAATACAACAGGAGACGGTGTTGTAGCCGCTCTACTTATTCTAACGGCGGTGTGTAAAACGGGATTATCTGTAAAAGAGCTCCGTAACGGAATGACATTATTGCCACAACAGCTAATCAATGTTCGGTTTAGCGGCACTGATAACCCCCTTAATAATCCTGATGTTTTAGCGGCGGTTGAAATGGCTGAAAACGCTTTAGGCGATCAAGGTCGCGTATTGCTGCGTAAATCAGGTACAGAACCATTAATTCGTGTGATGGTTGAAGGCGTCAATGATAGTGATGTGTTAAAGCATGCTACTGATATTAGTCAAGTTGTTACTAAGGCCTGTGGTTAGTAAAGCGGCACTATAAAATCATAATAGGTGACTTTCTGGTGTAATTGGCTCAAAAAAAAGGCGAACGGTTTTAATTATTGAATTTTTTACGGTTCGCCCTTGTATCCCTGAGCAAGAATCGTTACTATCTCCTCCGCTTTTATAGGGGGACAACAATGAGTCAATTAAAACCATTAATCGCTGGTAACTGGAAAATGAACGGTTCAAAAACGCTAATAAGTGAATTTGTACAAGTATTTAATTCAGACGTTATCAACGACATCGACGTACTTATTTGTCCACCTAGTGTTTATATCGATTCACTAAACCAGCAAAAAAAGAATACTCAATGTATTTTAAATGTTGGAGCACAAAACGTTAGCGAACAACAGTCAGGTGCCTTTACTGGTGAGTTATCAGTAAATATGCTAAATGAAGTTGCCGCAAGTTTTGTGATAGTAGGTCATTCAGAGCGCCGTGCAATCTTTGGTGAATCATCAGAGCTAGTTGCTAGAAAGTACAAGATGACGTTGGATAATAATTTAACGCCGATATTATGTACTGGCGAAACAGATGAAGACCGCGAAGCGAACTTAACATTTAATGTTATCGCTAAAGATATAGACGCTGTAATTAATCTTGCTGGCATTGAATCTTTTAAAGATGGTGTCATTGCTTATGAGCCTGTTTGGGCTATAGGCACAGGAAAAAGCGCAACACCGGAGCAAGCACAAGAAGTTCATCAATTTATTCGCAATCATTTAGCGAAGTACGATGACGAAGTTGCCCAGGGTGTAAGAATTTTATATGGCGGCAGTGTCAATGAAAAAAACGCTGCTGAACTATTCAAGCAACATGATATAAACGGCGCACTAGTTGGCGGAGCCAGCCTAGTAAGCGAAAAGTTTATGACTATTTGCCAAAACGCACAGAGTAGCCTGTAATGTACGAAGTACTTATTGTAATTTATTTAATAGTTGCCTTAGCAATCGTTGGTTTAGTATTGATTCAGCAAGGTAAAGGCGCAGATATGGGCGCATCGTTTGGTAGCGGTGCATCAGGTTCAGTATTTGGTTCGTCAGGCGCTGGCAGTTTCTTAACTCGCAGCACTGGTGTTCTAGCCACTATGTTTTTTGTAATCAGCTTATTATTAGGCAGCATTACAGCCGAGCGTTCAAACAAGACAAGTGAGTTTGAAAACTTGGCAACAGAGCAAGTTGACGGTGCTAAACCACCAGTTTCAACTGATGCTCCAGCCAGCAAAGATGGCGCAGTACCTGAATAAAGAGTACCTGAGTAAACAGTAAACTAACAAATTCGCGGATGTGGTGGAATTGGTAGACACGCTACCTTGAGGGGGTAGTGCTTTAGGGCGTGGGGGTTCAAGTCCCCCCATCCGCACCAAATTAAGAACCCGTAACTCAATGAGTTACGGGTTTTTCTCGTTTAAAGTGTTACAAAAAGGGCGGTGTGATACAGATTTTTTATTATATGAACTATGGTAGTTATCACATTCGGCGTAAA
>Ga0209396_1003891_pt1 | contig 14747 bp, 11 predicted proteins | sample GOMGulsemesocosm_6_FD_184638 | JGI IMG/M metagenome (GOLD analysis project Ga0209396, IMG submission 184638) | Methane-oxidizing microbial communities from mesocosms in the Gulf of Mexico - GOM8C Gulf of Mexico (SPAdes) (version 2) | ecosystem: Environmental > Aquatic > Marine > Cold seeps...
TTAACCGTTTGGGTCGGGGTATTTTCAAAGTTCTTTAATTGGGTTTGGTTATCCATTATTTTATTGATAGCGACGGGACACTATATGGCGGCTCAACTGGGCGGCTTAGCGAATGTGAGTAAGCACGTTCATATTATGATGCTATTGGGTTACATAATGATGGGCATATTTGCGCATGTTTATTTCGCGCCTTTTAAACGTTTAAAGGCTGCAGTGGCCTTAGAAGATTGGCCGACTGCAGGCAATAATTTGAATGTTATTCGAAAGATGGTGCTGATGAATTTAGCGCTGGGATTGATAACTATCTTTATCGCATCAGCGGGTCGCTACCTATAGCCAATTCAATTCAACTTAATTCACTTCGGCTGAGGCTAGCGATTCAGTATGTTTCATTATGCGACTCCTTCATTGTTTGATTGAGTAAAATTGAGGCTCTCGCCATCAGCAGGGACAAAAAAACGATCTTGCCAGCCTCTAGTATTAACCTCTAATTGAATGGATTCACGAGTCACAGGGCAATGATCCAGTGACTCAAGGTGATTAGCGATCAGCTGGCCTTTAGCAAGCTCTCCCAATTCGATAGATTCAGATAGCCCCATAATGATCTCGCCACCTAGGTCAAAATTCGCCCCTCCAGCTGGTAATACAATGGTGTCTGGCTGGGTTCGAGTTACAAATGCTTTAACGTCTTTGGTTAAAATTGTGTCTCCGGTTATATAAAGGCTTGGCTCATTAGGTAGCTGTATGTGGTAGCCATAGCCATGGGCCATCATTTTTCCAATGAGACCTTCACCGTGTAAACAAGGGACTAATTCAATTGAACCACTTAGAAAATCGTTCTTGGTTGACGACTTGAGAGGATGGACATCTAAGCCTTTCTTTTTAAGAAACTCTAAGTCTTGCATTGAGCAGTAAATAGGAATGTTATTTTCTCTAAGCCACTTCGTAGCCTTGCGATCTAAATGATCGAAATGTCCTTTTTGACAATGAGTGATCAGGCAGCAAGTGATACGGCCTTTTAACTCATCCATATTAGAAGGTAGTTCAACCAGCGGATTTCTACGTCTTGATGTGGTTGCATATTTGAGCGAAGGAATAGCGTCCTTGGGTGCAAACATAGGATCGACCAAAATACCTTGTGGCTTACCTTCAACCAAGGTTTCAACCAGTATGGTGGCATTTCTAATTTGTGTGATTTTCATGACTCGGCCTCAAATTATTTGAACGAGATATATTGTATGAAGGAAGTGGGTTTTCTTTTATGGCTATATTTGACATAAAGCATACAATTTAAGCCATTTAGACAATGTGACGGGCCTGCCCCGAGAGCCTTGCCCCAAGAGGTAGTGAAGATGAAAATTGGATTACTGGTATACCCAGGTTGTGTTGTGTCGGGTTTATTTGCCTTCGCTGAATTATTGGAGGTGGCCAATAAGCGTGCAGGTAAAATTCTGTTTGATACGCAATGGCTAGGAATTGACGGCAAAGAGGTCGAAATTTCAACCGGGAGCAAAACGCCAGTCACGACCATAAAAGTAGAAGGTACCCTGTTAAATACTCCCATAGACGCTTTGCTTATTCCGGGTTTTTGGACAAGTAATCAGCGCCATGTAGAGCAAGCTACAGATACTTACCAACTTCTAATATCAGCCTTGAAAAAGTTGCCTGCGACTACGCAAGTTTGGGGTTATTGCACAGCAATATGTCTGATGGCAGCTTCAGGTCGTCTCAATCAACAACGAGCGACGGCTACTTGGTGGTTGGCCGATTTGTTACAAAATAATTACCCTGATGTTAGTTGGCGTTTTAGTCAAACCACTATCTTTGACGGCCAAAATAGAACCGCATCCGGATTAAATGGTTATTTACCTATTGCCCAGGCACTGATAGAAGAGCAGTGTGGTCAAGATGTATTACGAGATATTATTGAGCTAATGATTATTCCTAAACCTGAAAAATCAGCTCAACCATTTACTCAAATAAAATTGATAAAGTTAGATGATAAGCTACTAAGGGGAGTGTATCTCTGGGTTGAAAAAGCTCCTGCTGCGGAACTGACTATTTCTGAATTAGCTAAGCATCTTAATCAAACAGAGCGAACACTGGCCCGTAAAGTTAAGCAAGCCACTGATTTATCATTAGCCAGCTTTATGCGACTGATCAAACTTCATCAGGCGAGCGAGTTACTGATATACACTCGCACACCTATAAATCTAATCAGCAATGCCTTAGGCTTTTCCGATGATGCCGCCTTTCGGCGTAGCTTTAAAAAAGTTTCTTCATATACTCCCAGTGAATACCGACAAGCATTTCAGCGATAGGTATCTTTGAAGTAGATAGCTAATTATGGAATATATAATTAAATAGTTTTTAACGACGGCTCTAGCGATTTTCTTGAGCAGTAAGTTTTTCCAACTTACGTTGTACTTTCTTTGCTCTTATTAACCTCTCTTGTATCTTGATATCAGTAGGGGTTAATTTAAGCGCTTGCTGCCACTGAACAACCGCAAACGAAATATTTCCTTTTCGATATTGCTTTGATCCAATATCATCCAACCTGCGAGAATGATCTTTGCGGATTGTTATTGCCTCATTCAATACTTTTTCAACGTCAAGGCCACGAAAAGGTTCATGAGATAATATTTCTTGCACCTTTAATATGTAGTCAAAATCCAGAGTGGAAATGGCTAAAGATAATTGTTTGACCAGTGAGTTGCGACGTTCATCAATTGCTTTGTTATTCTGATGGCTGAGTCCTGCATTGATCGCTTGTGTTATTTCACCTGTGCCTAATTTGCGGTCAAGCTCAATGGCTTTTTCATAGGACTTCTGAGCATTCTTGTAGTCTTTCACAAATAGCGCTTGGGTAGATAAGTGCAATAGTCTTTCGGCTAACTGCTGTTTCTGGACCACTAAATTATAGTTTTTAGAGAACCAGTTAATTCTATCGTGATGTATACGGTCAGATAGGTCTTGTTGAATAAGTTGAATATCCAATAATTGAGCTTCTACCAGTGCTCGTTGGGTATTGATTAGCCGCTCTTCTTCAAGTTGCGCCTTATCGACCAATAAATTCAGCGTAGTGAAAGACGCCAGGTTCGGTTGATTATAATTCAGTTGGCTTAATATCCCTCGAGCCTGCCCCCACTTCTTCTGCTTGATCAGTAGGCTAATTTTTTGAATTTGTTTTTTTCGTTGCTTATCAGCCAGCTTGTTTATCTTTAGCAATAATGCTTGGTCGCTTGGGGTATCAGCGGTAATTTTTTCTATGGCTGCTTGATAGCGATGTCTTTCAATTAACTGTTCTGTGCTGGTATACCAATAATTTATTGGCGTAGTGCTGCAAGCGCTTAGCAATACAGAGCAATACATTAGTAAAATAATAGGGGGGTGGTTAAACATATTCTTGCATCACCTTTAGCTCGTTTTCTTGCTGCATAAGTAAACGATTAAATCGAGGTGCTAGGCCAATTACGCTAAAGCAGTTAATCGGCTGGGCCTTACCTTTGAGGCTAAAGCTCTCACTAGACTCTGTCAGCAGTAATGAGTGACAGGCGGGATGCTGGTACACAGTTTCACTCACTAGCAGTTTATTGGGACTGGCTAAATCACATAAGCGAGCAGCGACATTGACGGTATCGCCACTAATTGTAAATTGCATGCGTTCTTGATCACCGATAGCACCTGCCAACATATCACCGCAGTGTAAACCCAGCCTGAAGTCTAATTCGGGAAGTTTATTTTTAAGCCGTTGTTGATTTAATGCTTTGCTTAAACGTATAAATACTTGCGCCGCACAAATAGCATTAATACTGTGCTTAGGATCATCAACATGCACGCCAAACGTGAGCATGGCGCCATCACCAATGTAATTATCAACACTTCCCCAGTAGATTTTACTCACTTGATGCAAAAGTGAATAGTATTGGTTCAGTATTTCAGCAATGTGCTGCGGACTTTGGCTTTCACTTAACTGAGTAAAGCCAATAATGTCGACAAATAATACCGAGCCGCTAACACTCTTTAAGGGTTTTTTATCTTTATTCAAATCCGATAAAATATCTTTGGCAATGTCTTTTGAAAGGAAGGCGTTGAATTTATTTTCAATTGATTGTTTATCGCGTAAGCCTTGAAGCATGTGCTCGAAGCTTTTAACTAAGTCTCCTACTTCATCATTTTTAATACTAGGTAGGTCAGGGTAGAGGTTACCTTTTGCGACTTGCTGAGTCGTAGACTGCAGTTGCTTTAACGATAGGGTTAATTTTTTAGCGATTAATATGCTGCTGATTATGGCCAAAAAGACGATGCCTAATAAAATTAGCCCTAATGCCCGCAGAGTTTTGATTAGAGAATCACTGATGGCGCTATTATCAATACTCAGTTTAATAGAGCCTGCCTGTACTGTGTGAAAGATAATGCTAGCCTGATAGTCGCTACTAGAGTCATCAGCATCAGCTTTAACATCAGCTTTAACATCAGCTTTAACATCAGAGTTCGCATGACTTTTCGGTGCTGGGCCTAAAGCTAACGCAACAGTTTTATGTGTATCATCTTGAATAGAGATCGAAAGAATATTGTCACTGGTACGAACAAGGTTTTCTAACATGGCAGACAGTGCCAAGTGATCATCGGCCATTAACATCTCAGCAGCACTATTTGCGGTCTGTTGAGTAATAGTATTGGCGAAGGTATCAATTTGTTTTTGCATTAAATGGCTGAAATTTAATTGCACATACCCCCACAAAAAACCTGTTGAAATAATTAGAATAAGGATCATCGCCACTAGCATTTGCCAAAATAAAGGGAAGCGTAAATTGCTAAAAGTGAACGAGTTAAAGGAGGAAGTAGGGTTTTTCATTATTCAATGTGCAGTTTGTTTTAGGGGGGCTAGTTAAAAAGTGTCCATTGAACCCTTAATAAGAGAAAAGGTCTATGAAACGTTACTATTAGTTGCTCTTTAATTAATATAAAACATTTTAGTTTAGCTGTCTGATATATCAATTAAACATTCTGTGATTCTAGAAATATCGAGTGTGACCTTCTTATGATTTGTGAGAAAAATAAAATATTATTCTTAGTACCTTAGTACTCCAGAAGTTCACTATTTTCTCGATCTTATGTATTATTTCGAGTTAAGAACATTTATATTTATGATATTGAATGACACCGCTAATCACTTAAGGGATAAATGTGAAAAGTAATAAATTAGTATTATTATGTTTGGGTCTGGTATTCATAGTGGCAGCTAATTCTAGCGAACCCGCTGCTAATGATCTTTTAGTTATAAAAGTGGGTATTCACCAAATTACGGCAGAATTTTTCTCATACCAAGGTAGTGATGCCCATTTCGCTCCCTCTTTTGATGATGATATAAAAAAAATAAACGGACTACTGGCCCAGATAGCTCCCAGCGAAAACATGTCCACTACTGAATATGATGGAATGCTTACTTCATGGGATGGTTTTCAAACTAGTCTTAACCAGCATATGAATCTAAGAAATTACACGAATGCACATACCGTGAAAGATATGTTGGAACAAAAATCACGTTTTCTGCTTGAACTTGATCGCTATGAAAACTTGATTGAATCATCTCCCTCTGACGGGAAGGCATTTGCATATCGACAAAGCATTACTCTGACTAAAGTAATTGAAAAATACAGTAAGCTAGCGGCTTCACCGTATGAACTGGCGGCTGGGGATTTAGCTGAACTCATCGCTTTTTGTGATGAATTTGATACTAATATGGGCTTATTAGAAGAAATTATTGCCTCAAGTAATCCTAATGAGAAAAGGATGATTAAAAAAATCATATTGAAATGGAGTTTTATTAAACCAACGATCGCTAATTTTCCTGAAAAACAGGCCGCTCCTTATATTGTTGTTCGTTATGGAAACGACATTATAAACAAGTTAATGTCGATTGAACTTAACACCATTAAAGCGAGCGGAAATAATTTTGAAACAATAGCGGCAGAAATATAATTATCAATCAGTTATTCACGTTTGCTATCACACCCAAGGCGGTTTCATGCAGGCTGCTGATATACAGTTTATCACCCACTTCTAAAGCGCCCGTAGTATGACCATAGATACCAAGCGGGTCTTGTAAATTAAAGACAACTTCCCCCGCATCATTGATTGCTACAATATGACCATAGTGCTGTGCTTTGGGGCGTAAAAACTCTGGTAAGCGCTGAATAACTTTTCGCATACTTGGAGAGTCAGACAGCATATCCAGCGGCTTACTACGCGGGCTGACTAACCCAAGCCAATATAAACCATTGTTGCCTCTGGCGATGTTATCCGGAAAGCTGGGTAGATTATCGATCACGACTTCTAGGCTGCCACGTTGTTCACCATTAAGCGCTAAACGCATAACGCGATAGTTGCCTGTTTCATTAAACAATACAAATTGCTCGTCATGGCTTAGCGTTACGCCATTAGCAAAGTTAATGTTATCGGCTAATACGCTTGAGATTTTTGTAGTCGGGTTATATTCAATGATACGGCCATGGCCACCGTGCTCATTTATATCGAGCAGGCTAGCACCGTAAGTGCCGTAATCTTTTGCATGAAACTTAGAAGAGGCATCAGAGAAATAAATATTACCATTGCTAGCAATATCGACATCATCGGCATAGTTAATCGCAATCCCTTCTACGCTATCAACCAGAGTAGTAATCTCACCCTCTGCAGAAATACTTAATAAACCTTTGAAGGCATCGGCGACTAATAAGTTACCTTGCTGGTCAAATTCAATCCCCAGCGGGCGACCACCGGTATTTACCCAAGGCTGAATCTGGCCTTGGTCATCTAAAAACTTAATATCACCACTCAGCAAAGCGAAATAAACATTACCATCTTTGCCCAGGGCTAAATCTTCAGGGCCAATATCTCCCTTGAGTTCAATACGATTAATCTGGCTAAGTTGTTGGTTCTTTTCAAAGGTACCTGTATAGCCTAGGTTATCAGGGGCTTGCCACGCTACGGGGTTAACTGCAACGGGCCAAAAAGCTAAATAGCCTGCTAATAGGAGAGTGCTACTGGCGAGTGTTCTTTTTATGGTGATTGTCATGATGCGTCCCTTCCGTTTTATTCTTATGCCATAACGTAGCATCATTCACTCAGATTAAAAAATCCTGAGTGAATGAAATAAAATAGAAGTTCTTATGGAGGAGGCTAAGGGGTTATCGTTTTCTTCTAGTAAACAGGCCGGCAAGAATTAACAACCAGCCAAAGCCAAATGATCCTAGGCCATCACTGGATGATGAGCTCGGAGCATCTTGCACGACCAGCTCAACAATAACCGATGTTTCTTTATCAATATTCTGAGCCGCAATCGTAACTTCGAACGTTCCGCTTAACGTAGCTTCACCGGAAATTAAGTTACTTGCTGGGTTAAAGCTTAAACCTTCTGGTAAATCACTAACGGCAAGGGTCACATTGCCATCAAGGGATATGTCGCTGATGTCGATGTTAACGGCTTGCCCTGTCGTAATGCTTAATGCGTCGCTGATGCGACTGATATCTAAACTAGGCGCATTCAATTTGACATAAAGATCTAACGTATCGTTTATAGAGGCATCAAACCTGACAACATTTACAGTGATTTCACTTGCGCCCGCTTCCGTAGCGGTGCCAGAAATTATATTTGTACCTGAGTCAAAAGAGAAACCGTTGGGAAGCCCATTAACCGTTATAGCGACATCGTTATTACTGGTGATGGCACTCAGGTCAATATTAAATACTTCACCTAAGTCTAACGCCAGAACGCCAGTTGCTTGGCTAATATCCATAGCAAGTTCAGCCATACGCTCTACCGCGCCGATATCTAACGTACCCACTTCACGAGTTAAACCGCGCTGATCGGTAGCCGATAAATTAGCCGTGGCTGGATTTCCAGTTTCTAATAACGGGCTATCAATTTGAGGAAGATGGGTAAACGTTGGGCCGCCATTATCGGCTAACTCCCCAAGAGTAAGAGTTGATTCATCACCATCAATTACTGATTGAACAGGAGCATTGGCATAAGTGGGATCGGTTGAAAAATTTAAATCGCCATTATTATCTCCTACCCAGCTGTGTTCTACGCTGTTAAAAACACCTGATAAATTCATGTAGCCTGAATTCGCCGTATTTTGCGCAATGGCCGTATTTTGAATATCAATTATCTCGTTAGCACCACTGTGATATATACCACCACCTTGGTAGCTAGCCGTATTGTTTACTATCGTGGAGGAATCGACGATCAGCTTTAAAAGGGTACCTGGTGACGTTGAGCTGTCATCAAAATAGATTGCGCCGCCGCGGTTTCCTGTCGTGGTATTACCTGACAAAGTGCTCTGGCTAATTGAGAAATTACCGCTGGCACTACCGCTATTAGTAACATATAGACCACCGCCATTATTGCCGCTTGTATTGCCAGAAATTGTACTTCTATCAATGCTGACTTCGGTTCCCGTATAGTTATTGGTGATACTAATACCAGCGCCTTGGTTGTTACTGCTATTACCGCTGATGCTGCTATCTTCAATGGTGACTGAAGTCGTTGCGAAAGCGCGAATGTTTATAGCGCCCCCTGACCCGAAGGTTGTATTACCAGAAAACGTTGAGTCGGAGATTTTTATTTCCGCATTAGAATTAATAGACGCATGTAAACCGCCACCCCCACCGGATGATTGGTTATTATTTATATCTGATTTATCAACCAACAATGTAGAGTTATTGAGGTTATTTGAAAGCTTGATACCACTATCGTATTCGGAATTGCTGATGGTGCTATTACGTACAACGGTATCTAAAGCATCATCAGCGTGTATGCCGTAGCCATTATCATCGAGTAGTACATCATCGACCGTTAAGTTGGCGGAGTTTTGGTAGATACCCGCACTAGGAGAGCCTGATATTTTTAAATGAGAAACATGCAGGTCGCCCGAAGTGGCATGAATTGCGTTCCCCGCAGCAGTGGTAATGTTTAAGCTATCTTTACCGTGACCTACGATGTTTAAGTGTTGTGAGATAGTGGTTGATGCCGCAAGGTTGATCTCGGTAACGTCACTAGCAAATTGTATTTGCGAGCAGTCAGCATCCGCATTGGCTAGAATGATAGCGGCTCTTAATGTGCCTTCACTTTCATCACCTAGGTTGCTGGTTACTGTAAAAGTACTGTCTGGAGTACACATAGCACCATCGCCAAAAGCGAAGGCAGGCTGAGCGGAGAGCCCCGCTATGGCCGCGACGATAGCCAATGCCATAGGTGATTTTGGGGTATTCATCTTCAAGTTTTTATTATCGGACTGCATGGCCGCTCCAGCTGGAATAGATCAAAAATAAGGCAAAAGAACTATAACAGAGAATATAGGGTAAATAATGACCTAGTCGCCATGTTTACAGCATTGAGCCGCATGATATTGAGAGCAGGTGACAAGTGAGTAAACCTTAGGCAATGAGTATCGCTTTGTCAGAAATGCCCTTATCATGGGCTATCAAAGATCCGTCTACCAAAGATCCGTCTACCAAAGATCCGTCTATCAGAGAATTAGTATGAGTCGTGACAACCCTACAGAATCAAAGAAAATTGATAACCATGTATTCCTAATGGGCCGCCCGCCTATGTCTGAGTTCTTGGGAGTGGTTAGCTCACAGGTAAATTACGATGCCTCTAATATCGCTCAACTAGCCGATGATTGGCGCTCGGCGAATAAGCGCATATCTGATTTACAACAAAGCCAAGGTAATGCCGCGGATAATCCCGCTTATAAAGATGTGCCTGACGACCTGAAAGCATTAGCAGAACAAGCCCTAGCCGATGCAATATTCCAGCGCTCGTTTAATGTAGTCAAACCTGTCGTGCGCATGATTGAGTTAGATACCTTAGTTGTTTCTCAAAAACACATTAATTTAAATTATGTTGAGCAGTTAAAAGCACAGTTGGGAAGCTCACCCAGCGGCGAAGAAATATTTAAAACTTGCATTCCCATAGAGCACCCCATGCCAGAAATATCCGCATCACGAGTGAGTCCAAACTCTTTTATATTCGTATCACAATCCGCAGATTTACGTGTATTAGATTCTACCCTGCTAAGACCGAATCAAATTGAAAATTATAATACCAGCGGCCCAATGGCAGCCGTATTAGGAATGGCGGTAGGAACAGGATCAAACTGTTTAAATGCCATCTTTGTCAATGGCCGTATGGTATTAAACAATGGCAGTCATCGTGCTTATGCTTTACGTTCTATGGGAATCACACACGTCCCGTGTATTGTACAGGCAGTGACGAGTAAGGATGAATTGGATATCGTGGCGATGGCTGAATTATTACAAAATCCTGCCGCCTTTATTGAAGCACCTCGCCCAGCGATGCTGAAAGATTATTTCGATCGCGAGTTAATTAAAATCCTGCCGGTACAGCGTAAAAGACGACAAATAAAAATTAGTTATACCATTGAGACAATGGACGTGCCTGATTTTTAATTACTCAATTTAAGTGAGCAACTCAAGTGCGCAAGTTAAGCGCTACTAGCAGTTTTTCGTTCATACTGAATAATCAGCATCGCTAGTATTACCATAACGACTCCCGGTAGTATGGCCATTTCAAAATGGTCAGTGCCTAGTACAATACCTATTAAAATAACGAATATCGGTGTTTAAAATCCATAAGCGGCAACTTTAGTCGCGCCAATTCTAACCACACAAATTTGTAATAAAAAGAAAGTAATCAAGGTTGTAAATAAAGAGAGATACAGAATCCTACATTAATTGCACTGGTAAACCTAAGGCTCTCAAACATACACAAAAAAAGACAGACAATGGAATGCTTAAAATACCATAGCCCGGCATCTTTTGTGCTATGTATCTTAAGACTACCGATTCTATTGCGTTTTATCGTTTAGAGCGATCAAGGAGTTGGGTTTAGTAGAGGTTTAGTTGGAACAGTCGCCGGATAGCTTTGATGTGATTGCGGCTTGGCATCCAAGGTATAATGAAGATGCTTTGCAGAAGCGGGTAGTGTCGTTATTGTGATACCGCTTTAACGCAACTTAATGGTGCAAAAAACGTTTCAGCTGAAACGTTTTTGGAGTATATAAATCTGTTGGTTAGTATTTTTCAGTATAAAACAGTTAGGTGAAGGACTGGGCTGTACCTGATAAGACTTATTCTATCCAACACCTGTGAAAGAGTTAATCTAACTGAAAGTGACTAACTAACTCTCCCATTTTTTGTGCTTGCTGATTTAATTCAGATGATTCAGCGATGCCTCTCTCAGCCTCTTGTAAGAAAACTAGGGATACTTCATTAATCGCCGTTGTATTACGGTTTATTTCTTCTGTCACCGATGTTTGTTCCTCTGCTGCAACGGCTATTTGTGTGGCCATTTCCGATATGTTTTTGATGGCTATCGAAATGTCGGCAAAACTCTGGGTTGCTTTTTCAGCATCTTCTACGCTGGTGCTCGCTAACTCATGACATCCACTCATAGTATGGACTGCCGATTGTGTGCTGTTTTGCAAAATGCTGATCATGGCTGTTATTTCTTCAGTAGAGCTGTGAGTACGCTGGGATAAAACTCTTACTTCGTCTGCGACGACTGCAAATCCTCTACCCTGTTCACCAGCTCTTGCAGCCTCAATAGCGGCGTTTAATGCCAGTAAATTTGTTTGCTCTGCAATACTGCGAATAGTTTGTACTATGCTGCTAATCTGTTGGCTATTACGATCAAGCTCAGAAATAATTTCTGAAGCATCTGATACGCGTTTTGCAAGTTGAGTAATTGATTGCTGGCAGGTATTTGCAAGCTTACCCCCGACTTCACTGGTTTGAACGGTATCGCTGGAAGCTGATGCGGTTTGTTCTGCATTCCCTGCTATTTCTTGGGTAACAGAGGCCATTTCAGTGATTGCTGTTGCTACTTGTTCGACTTCACTTTGCTGGTCACTCGCTTGGCTTACGCGTGCATTAGCTGAGCTGCTGCTATCACTGGCTTGAGTTGTTAAGGTATTTGTAACTTGGCCGATTTGAGAAAAGGTATCGTGTAACCGAGTTAAAAAGTTATTAACCTGTTCTACTAGTAACGAATCAACACTAGAGTTATCAATTCGATTTGATAAATCACCATCAGCTGCTTGTTCAATTGCGCCGATTACTAGGCTGGTCTCGACAAATTTCTTATTACCTTCATAGATATAAAAAGTTGATACAATAAGGGATAAAACAGCAAAAATCACATGGTAAACCAGTGGAGCTAATAATCCCCAACCCGTTTGATCACCCCAAGAAAAAATGGTGATGGGCTGTCCCCAAAGCTCCATACCAATGCTTTGGCAATAAGTGAAGCTAAGATGATGCACAACGGTTAACCCTACAAATAATAATAAAGGCAGTGCATCGCGGTAGCGGATTAGAATAGTGAAACCTAGGAAAAATAAGAAATGGCCTTCACCTAAACCATTGGATTGTTGCACGGTTATTGCCAGTAAACCGGACAGTGCTGTGGCCATTATCATTCGACAAAAAGCTGTTCCTGCCATCATTTTGTAAGCAAGGGTGCAGATTACCGTCATCGTGGCCCCTCCGACAATTCCCAAAGTATAATAGCCGTATTGCAGAGAGGTGGCGAAGGCGACAGTAACAGAGAAAACGATTACCGAAATGAGCAATATTTTGTCCGCTATTTTAAAGTCATCTTCGAATTTCTGTTTTAATTCTTTCGACATGTTTTTGTTGTAATACACAAATAGAGTTTTTAACATTGTCTTCTCCTACTGAAAGTTAAAGTTCTTTGTTTGTCTATAAATAGATTAAAAATAGAATTAACTATTAATATTGAATAATTCATTTCTTAATGTATTTACTGAAAAGCTATTGGGGTTGTATGCCTTAACTAGTGTCCAGCTATCTGCTTTACGGTGTAATAAATACGTTTTTCCGATATGCAATATTTGGCCGTCTTGTTGTTTTATATTAAGTCCAAATTGGCTAGAGACTGCGGTGATTTTTTCTGATGGAATATGTAGGCCAATAAAAGAAGGATGAAATTTTTTAGCGTAGTCGGATGCTTCAACGGAACTGCTGGTAGCATCTATGTCGACAAAAACGACTTGTGGCCAGTATGAGGTATCCTGTTGTGATTTTAGTAATCTACTGAGTATTGAAAGTGTAACAGGGCAAATGTTACTACAGCCTCGAAAGCCAAAAAATACCAAAGCATTTTTATTGCCATTATTATCTAGGAATGAAATATCTAGATCTTGATTTGGGTTAGAGGGTATAAAAGGAATAAAGAATATAAAGGCGATCAATATAAGCCATAAACTAAGTCCCATGAGGTTTTTTGATTTATCGGATCTCAACATGTACGCGCCTTAAATGCTTATTGCCATAGGCCAATGTAAATTAAGTGGCAATTAGTTAAGATTAGTTGAAATGTTCATTTTTTCAATTTTATAGAGAGGGAGGCCATGCAGGGTAAGTATTTGATTGTAATAGTCTTTTCACAACACCTGATAACAGGTGCTATATATCTTATGTGACTTATATGCTTTTTAATGGCCAAGGGTTCGTTATCGTCTACGTTGAACTTATTAAAACCCTTATTAATTTTCTGGGTATAGGTCGAGCCGACCTGATGATACGCTGCAATAATTTATGTGCCAAAATATAATGAGAATAGGATATGACTTTGGATAAACAGTTTAACTTTGATATAAAAAGATCAATTATTCTAGCCGAATACATTAAGTGTTGGGGCATGCCTGAAGCTCGCAACCTTATGCCTCATAATAATATGCCGGTTGAGCTTTATGTGTTCCCCGGTGAAGATATGGATCAAGTAACCCGAGTCGTCACCATTGGTTTGTCATCGTGTAAATTCCACGATGATAAAACCTGCAACAATGAACTGCTGATGGTATTGCCGTTTGATGTGGCTGATGGCCAGTGGGACTCTGTTAGTAAATACATTTTCGAGTTATCAAACTACATAGTGAATACCTTGGGGCGTAATGTTAAGTCGGAAGATTTGAAGGAAGAAGCTGGTAGCGCCCCAGAAGATTGGCCTAAAGCTCTATTATTTGATGATCCACGTGGTGAACCGAGCGAATTGAATCAGTTTTATATCGGCATGCAGCATGTGACGCTGAGTTGGGTTGTGCCTATTTTTGGCAGCGAATATAACTTGATTAAGACGAGTGGCATTGAATCATTCGATGCCGCGGTTACAGATGCGGAAGTCAGTTTGGTTGAGGTGAGGCGGGATGCGTGTATTTAGCTGCGTGCTTCACTTGCTGTGAGTGTAATATCTATCTAGACTGATGCAGAAGTATGATTTTTTGCTGAAAACTTTGGAATACTTATGACGAATTCATCGGCTCAAGTACGGCATCACTTTTATTGGCTTGTTGGTATTACTGTATTAGCTCTCTGCTTAGTACCATCCGCTCATGCCTCAGCTTGTACCTTGAAAATGGTCTATAAAGAAGGCGGTAAAGAGCCTTTGATTAAAGAGATGCCGAATAATGAAGGTGTTTATAACGATTTATTTTCTGAAGCAGCCGCTCGAATTGGTTGTAAGCTAGAGATCTCTAGACTCCCAAAAATACGCTTAATGCGGATGTTAGAATCGGGTGAGTCAGATTTTTATCCAGGATCTTCATTTTCAAACAAACGTGCAACCTACCTCTATTATGTCCCCAATGGATTATTGACTGCCGAGTATGGCATCACCAATAAAGGCATACCAGAGT
>Ga0209396_1003892_pt1 | contig 14746 bp, 13 predicted proteins | sample GOMGulsemesocosm_6_FD_184638 | JGI IMG/M metagenome (GOLD analysis project Ga0209396, IMG submission 184638) | Methane-oxidizing microbial communities from mesocosms in the Gulf of Mexico - GOM8C Gulf of Mexico (SPAdes) (version 2) | ecosystem: Environmental > Aquatic > Marine > Cold seeps...
CATTCTTCTATCGTGACATGAAAGTTATCTTTGATGAAAATAAGCTATTGAAACGTCGCTTTATGCGTTTGGTCAATAACCATCATAGCTTTTTCTTGAAGATGCTTACCTCGTTAAACGAGAGCAGTGAAATAAAGATGACAGAGGCACAGCAAAGCTCGATGGCTGACACCATATGTTTGATTGCCACAAATTCGCTGGATACACAATTAGCTGAAGAAGATTACGATTTACAAGCAATAACTCAGCGTATTGTATTGCGTATTATCATGTTAGTAGAACCTTATTTTTCTAGCGAATCAAAAGAAAAATACTTGCATGAAGCAGAGCTAAATCCAGTTGAAGCAACAAGTTTGTTTAATTAAAAATATTGATTTAACGTTTTTATTAAATATAAAAAAAACCTAGTGATTAGTAAATCACTAGGTTTTAATCGATCTTATTCAATCTTTGATATTTTATCTACGAGTGCTAATGCAATCATAACGACGACAAACATCAATCCAACATCGAACCAACGACCATTAACTATATCATTGACAAAAATAAAGCTAAAAACAATACCAACGCCTTGTAAACAGGTATAAACAGATCGCTTATCTTCCATAGTAATATCCTATAAATCCATCACACACGATGTTCAATAATTATAAGAGTAATACACTTATTATAGTTGATAACCAGAATCAAAGCTGAATCCAACAAACTTCGAAAATAGAACTGCCGAAGCAAGGATAAATATCTACCGCGTGATTGTTAACGTTTTACCCAAACGACTACTTTCCATTGCCAGTTCGATAAGCTTAATGCTCCACAGTGCGTCTTCAGCATTAACGGGGGCATCACTGTTAGAACGAATTGCATCTGCCATAGTAAGGAAGTAATGTTGATAACCACCACGTTGTGTTGCAACAGCCTCGACAGAGTCAGCGCTGTATAAACGGCCGTATTGCTCAACCGATTCATCAGCCCAACATGGTTCCGTGGGTAACACTCCAGCTTTTAAACGGTCTTCTTGCGGGTCTAACCCCTGTTTTTCATAACTACCTTGATCGCCTTTCACACTAAAACGTTTATTTGGTCCCGCACTGTATAAATCACTATGTAATGTCGCGACTTTATCTGAGTAATGCAGCACAAGATTAAAATAATCAATATTTGTAGAACCTTCTCTCATGATTAAGCATTGTGCAGTAATAGCGTCGGGCACACCAAATAGCTGTAACGTTTGGTCAATTAGATGCGGACCTAAATCAAATAATATCCCGCCACCTGTGGTTGATTGCTCACGCCAGCGCTGGCGAACTTCGGGTCTAAAACGATCAAAATGAGATTCAAAACTCTTAACCTCTCCTAAACGACCATCTTGTATTAACTTTTTAACCGTGAGGTAATCACCATCCCAGCGGCGGTTATTGTAAACGCTTAAAATGAGCCCTTTTTCTGCGGCTAACGCGATCAGTTCTTCACCATCAGCAACGTTGGTGACAAACGGCTTCTCAATAATAACGTGTTTATTCTGTTCTAATGCAGTTTTGGCTAAAGAGAAATGAACATCGTTCGGCGCTGTTATAATTACCAGTTCAACATCAGAATTTTTAAGTAGATCATCTGCCGACAAGTATTGCTTAGCATTTGGCCAATCGGTTGTGACTGCGTCAACTTGGCTACTACTTATCGCTGTCAGTTCAAACTCTGGCAAGCTACTGATAAATGGAATATGAAACGTTTTTGCTGAAAATCCATAACCTATTACGGCCGTTTTAATTGGTGCACTATTCATATTAACTTAATTCTCTTTATCCAAGTTCGATGACGATTTGCTAATCAAAGGAAGCTTGAACCAGCAATCGAGTAATATCACGATCGCCATTGTACCTACAGCAGTGATAAGTAGTCCACCAGTCAGCGGGATCAAATACCCTACAAAATCAATAAATTTAGCTAAAGTCCAAAATAATACATCGCCCCATAGTCCGATAAATGCAGCACTAATCAAGGCATATTTGATCCAATTGAAGATCACCGCCATCGATAACAGCATGCTAAGAATAAACACCATCATACTAATAGCAAATAAGTGAGTATGGGTCTCAACGGCTAACTTGCTCCACCGGACCCCTTTTTTAGTCCATGCTTTTACTTCATCGTACGTAGTTAAAGGCAATGAGGTCATCGCATCTGTCATGGTCGAACTCACATTATGACAATCAGTACAGTCTTCATCCATTATCGGCGCGATGTCAGTATCATATAACACTTCCGGACTGCCAATCTCAACCCAATGCTTCACGACTTCAATATACTCATCATCAGAAACTTCATCATACATAGAGCCTTGCATTGCACTCACAATGGCAATACCTCCATATTTTTGTTGTACTGTAGCCAAAGTGGGGATCTGTGCAATCTTACCTGTGGTGCTGAGTGAAATAGCCATAGCCGCATACAATATGCCATATAAAATGGACAAACACAGTCCCGAAATAGCCAATCGAGAGGCTAGGTTCAATGATTTAATATCCATATCAGCACCTCATTTTGATAAATATATGGTCGACTATTTAAAGCGCATTTGTAAAACACCATCGTGATAGACGTGATTGATTTGCGAGTTATCAAATATCGACACACCAAAGTCATAGGCTTTAGAAAGATCAGAAAATTGTACGTCTTGAATACTGGATTTATTACCGGTAGTAACCATAGGACGACGTATCTCTAAGGTCCACATACCATCTTTCCAAATACCTTTCGCAGTTAAATCGCCACGAGATCCAATAAACGGCGCAGTGACAATACCAGGAATACGCTCTGTCTGAGCCCAGCTTGAATCAACCGGGACTTTTTTAGTCTCAAGTACCACGACGGCAGCATTAGTCAGATCATGTTGTACAAACGCAGGCTGACCATTTTTAGCATTATTGCGATAACCACCGCCCTTCTTAACGTCACCAGAGCGCCCCCAGTTTTTATTCATTTTCGGATTAATATTATCGTGAATGTATTGATCGTCTGCTTGGCCGACAGGATTTGATCGCACACTTTTCCAGTGCCACATATCAATCGTTGTACCTGGTTTGGTATATTTACGTCCGGGGGCTTTATCAGCAACGCTTTTCTGCATGCCATTTTTTGCCATGTGGCAAGCTGCAGCACAACCTTTCTTCTTGAATGTTTTTAAATTAATATTCCAGAGAATAGCCATTTTATCTTCATAATAAGTATTGGCATGACCGGTATTATCTTTGTTCATCAGCTGCTGCCAACTGCCATCAGCTTGTCGCATCCATGGAAATCGATTTAAACTTTCTGTCGGGTCTCCCCATCGGATAAGAAAATAAATCTCACCTTGATTACGCATCGACTGGATCGTATACATGGTTTGCTTGATACCGCCGTAACCATTATTCGGTTGGTAAGGTATTTTGTTGATATTAACCTTCAACACTGGCGCTGACGCCCACGCAGGATCAACGACACCATCGATAGTAATAGAGGCGTTTGTTTTTACATTGTCGAGCGTGCCGACGACTTTAGCTAACACGGCTGGTGTTAATAAATTTGCAGATATCACAATAGATAAAAATAATAGAGGTAATCTCATGATCATTCTCCTCAGTAAGCTGGCATTCATCACTACTAAAAGAGTAGTTCAATACACAAACGACCTAGAACATGGCTAGGCAGTAATAACCAGCTTAAAGCATCTTATTTGATCGAGATCAACCTATTCACTCACAGGCATCACATCATTTATAGGTCTTCATAAAATGTTACTCCTACCAAGGCCGATAGACGAAATGTGCCTACATCACTCCGTCTACAACAGCTAAAATATAGCTTTCATGCTCCTCTTCATTCATGCATGTTTTCTAGGGTGAAATGTAAATAATGATTGCGCCTTATACCGCTTCAGCACCGATTTGTTATTCATTGGACTAATATAAGAGTATCAGCAAACAATTTAAGGTACTTCTATATTTATGAGAACTCTGCTATTTACAATGTTAATATTAGCTAATATTACAGGCTGCCAACTGACTCGCGTCGAAGGTGAAGTCGAAGACGTTCAAATTAAAGTATCTACCAAAGATAATCATGATTCATATGGTAAATTTTGTCCGCCAGGGCAAGCCAAAAAAGGTAATTGTTAACGCTTTTCCATGCGAATAGCAAATACCAAAATGGCAGGGATAACAAAGATAGTAAATACAGTTGAAACCGCCAGTCCACCGAGAATGACGCTACCCAGCCCCCGATAAAGCTCTGAACCCGGGCCGGGAAGCAGTACCAACGGCAACATGCCACAAATACTGGTAGTTGCACTCATGTATATCGGACGCAAACGACTACGGGTTGATTCAAGCACCGCTTGTTGATGGTCCATCCCTCCAGAATGAAAATTGTTCAACGCTTGATAAACTATGAGGATCGCGTTGTTAACAACCACACCAACAAGGATAACGAAGCCCAGCATGGTTAATACATCCATTGGCTGCGGAACGATAAATACGTTCAATAGCTTGAGGCCAATAAAACCACCAGCACCGGCCAGCGGCACTGTTAACATAATGATTAATGGATAAATGAAATTACCAAACAGCGACGCCATCAATAGATAAGCAATCAGCGTAGCCAGCAAAAAATGCCACTGCAGAGCTTCACGAGTCTGTACTAGCTTATCGGCAGCACCACTCATATCAACTTTCAAGCCGTTAAGTAAGTTCATATCACTCACCAGTGGGATGATCTTTTGCTCGATGATTTCCATTGCTCTTTGTAATGGCATTGATTTGGGCGGCGTTATTTGCAGTGTTACTGTTCTGCTTCTTTCTAAATGGCGGATCAAAGCCATCCCAGTGGTTTGCTGCAATTGCGATAATGATGACACCGGCACGACCCTACCATTAGGGGTTGCTAGATTAGCCTGATAAAGATCTTCCGGGGTGGGAAAATCACTGTCTGCCGCTTTTAGGATCAAGTCTATTTTCTTTTTTCCCTCTTGTTTAAAATCACCAATAACGCGGCCATCCATTAATACGTCCAGTGCAATGCCTAAATCACGGTTCGACATATTATTAGCCCGTAAACGGTCATGGTCCGGCAAGATTTGTACTTCTGGGTAGGTAAGTTCAATTGACGGTATTGGTCGTATCTGACTGCCAGCTAACTCAGTATGAATCATATTAAATAGCGCCCCAGAAGCAGTGACAATTTGATTCAGATCATTACCACTAATGTTAAGCTTTATCGCTCGTCCTTCACCCAGTCCTGATTCAAATACTCCAGGTTGTAAACTCACGCCGTACATACCTGGAATACTATAAATAAGATCGGTAAAAAAAGGCAATAATTCGCCGGCACGATCCCATTTTTGACTGATAGCACCTGAGATCATAAACCCCTCGGCTCCGACGTAGAACATATTTTTTATCGCGGGTACATCATCAACTTCCGCTCCGATATGGGGCAATGCCATATCAAAAAAATGCTCGCCTATCTCCACACGCTCTGCTGTCGATAATCCCGGTGGTGGTATTAATATATTAAGTACTAGATTACGGTTCCCTTGTGGTAGATATTCCATCTTCGGCATTAACAACCAAACAGAAGTTATTGCAAACGTAATTAGCAAACCTATAGTCATGAGTCGGGTTAACCAGTTACGGATAGCCAGAGAGACCAGTCCCATCAATCCGTTTGACAGGCGCAGACCTAGATTATCGAGAAAAGTGCGTTTACTAACTGTTATCTGTTTTTCACCAGTAACGCTTTTTCCCTTAAACAAGCGATAGGCCAACATGGGGATAACAGATATCGATACAAACAGGCTTAGCGAGACTGCGGCAACAACAGCAATCGCAATATCACGGAACAACTGCCCAGCTTCTTCTTCAATAAACACCACAGGTAAAAATACCGCAACAGTGGTAATCGTAGAGGCCAACACAGCCCCCCATACTTCTTTAGTCCCATCCAGAGCCGCATCGAATGCTGTTTTCCCCACCTGTCGATGTCTCACAATATTCTCGATGACCACAATCGCATTATCCACCAGCATGCCAACAGCAAAGGCGATCCCAGCAAGACTTACAACATTGAGGTTACGACCCAACAAATCAAGAAATATAAAGGTGCCGATAACACTGATTGGAATAGCCGTAGCAACAACAATGGTAGCGCGAGCGTTGCGTAAAAATAGCAATAATACCCCCACCGCAAATAGCCCACCAAACATGATGTTTTGTTGGATCTGATCAATGGCACCATTAATGTAGAACCGTTGATCATAAACCCAGTCTAAATAGAGTCCTTCGGCTTCGAGCGTATTTGCATTTAGCCACTGATAGCGCGCTTCAACCAGATTCGTCATATCAAGAATGTTAGTACCCGTTTCTGGACGAACACCAATGGCAATGCCCGGGATCCCATTGTGTAAAACAACAGAGTTTTTCTTCGCATAATCTTGCCTGACCTCTGCTACGTCACCCAGCAATACCCGTTGCTGACCGGTAGAACGTAATACTACAGCAGCGATCTCTTCAGGCGATTTGAATTCTCCAATGGTACGAACGCGAAAATTATGCCGACCGACTGCCAACGTACCAGCCGATATGTTAGTATTTTCATTTTGGATCACCCCGGTTACATTATTAATTGTCAATCCGTATGCAGCCAACTTCTCGGCACTGATGATCACATGCATTTGCTCTTCGGTTCCGCTACCAACAAACAGCTCAGACACGCCTTTTACCCGTTCAATATGCTGACGAACTTCATTTTCAAAAAAAGTTTTGTATGTTTGTACCGGACGTTGATTACCGTCTTTCGTTTTCAGGATCATCCAGATCACCGGGGACGCGGTCGCACCAGACGCATTCACGACAGGGTTATCAACATCGGCAGGATAAGAAGCCACTTCGTTGATCTTGTTAGTAACACGCAACAACGCTTGTTCAATACTTGTGCCGACCTTAAAACGTAAAGTAACACTGCCCTGACCATTACGCGCTTCACTTTCCATCTCGATAAGGTCAGGCAAACCTTTAAGAATGTTTTCCTGTTCCTCAATGATTTCACGTTCAATTTCGTAAGGTGTCGCGCCGCGCCAGCTGGTTTTAACCTGGATCTCTGGTTCGATCACAGTAGGGCTGAGCTGGTAAGGTAACCGCGTAAGACTGATCATACCGAACATCAACAGCATGATAATACCAGCCCAAATGGTGACCGGTTTTAAAATTGAGAAGCGGATAATATCCATGAGCAATCTCTGTGTTGTCTAATGGTAAAACATTGAGGTCTACAGTTTAAAAGCGGATAGCCTGGCCGTCGTGTATTCGCTCGTTACCTTTGGTAATAACTTGCTGGAAGTCAGCGATTTCAGGCGCTTCTATCGCAACGAGCATGCCTTTATAACCCAAGATCTGCACTGTAACCATCTCAGCTCTGCCATCAACGGCAAGAAAAACAACCGGTTTACCAAACTGCCTGATAACGGCATCTCTCGGTACTAACTGACTGTTAAGTTTGGAACCACTAGGTAAACTAACCAGTGCTTGCATGCCCGCAACTAAACCTTTACCTTGCTCAATTTTTAACTTTACCGTGAACGTCCGTGTCGCTACATCTCCTTGGGGAATAAAGTGAACAAACAAACTGCTGTAGTCTTTGCCACCACTGCGAACCGAGATTTGGCGACCAGGATATAAAAAGTTCAACAAGTGCCCGGGAACGTCGACTTCAACCTCGATATTTTTATCATCAGCAACCACGGCAATCTGGCCACCGATGTCAACCCACTCCCCTTGTTCTGTCAACTTTGCTTGAATCAATCCACTGAATGGGGCATTTATCTGGGTTTTTTGTATTTGTAACTGCTGATAATCTAGAATTGCCTTAAGAGATACAACACGCTTTTTCTGCGCGAGTACACGATAATAGTTTTCATCGTACAGCGATTCTGAAATTGATTTATCGGCGTATAACGATTTTATACGCTTTAAATCTTTATCTGCGCGTTCCAGTTCAAGCTGAGACTGTCGATAATTAGCACGAACACCAGCGAGTCTGGCTTCAAGTAAGTCTGAGCGTAGGGTGACTAAAGGTTGGCCAACTTTGACCCTAGAACCAGCCGTGAAGTGGATAGTTTTGACAATACCTGCAACCTCGGCAGCAACACGTGATACTCGTGTATAGCGAATGCTGCCAACGAGTTTAACCATAGGTTCAACTGTTCCACGAGTAACTTGGCTGACTTCCACCAGCATAGGAGGCGGCCCTGAATTTTGTGGTGGAGGGTCTTTATCTGGTGCAGCGTAAAGAATAATTGGACAGAGAACTACCAATAGCAAGATGTATAATGGAACCTTCAGTAAATACAATCGCATTGGCACTCCAAATGACTCGACTACATCACTGTATTTTAGTTGAAAATAAAGGATTATCTAAAATACCCGATATATTTTTATATCAGATAATATGAAAGGATGAGGGTATACAATACACTCGTGAGTATTAACCCCATGAGTGTATTGTTTGAAAACAGTCGACAATTACGCGTGATTAACCAACTTGCTCTAGAGCTTGGTTCACATCAGCAATGATATCGTCAATATGTTCAATACCCACTGAAATACGGATAAGATCTTCCGACACCCCGGCTTTAGCTAACTCTGCGGCATCAAGCTGTCTGTGAGTCGTTGACGCAGGATGACACGCCAGCGACTTCGCATCACCAATATTCACTAATCGTAAAATCATCTGCAGCGCATCAATAAAACGCCCACCCGCCTCTTTACCGCCACCGGCTAATTCTGACTTAATACCGAAACTGATAATACCGGAAGCTTTACCACCTGTTATCTTGTGGCAATTATCTTGATAGGGGCTATTCACTAGTGCCGCATAATTTACCCAGCTCACTTTCGGATGCAGCTCAAGATACTCGGCTAAAGCTAATGCATTGCTACAGTGACGTTCCATTCTAAGCGCAAGCGTTTCTAGTCCTTGCATCAACAAGAATGCACTTTGGGGAGCAAGCGCTGCGCCCGTATTTCTGAGTGGAACAACACGACAACGGCCAATAAAGGCTGCAGGACCAAATGCTTCGGTATAAACAACACCATGATAAGAAGCATCAGGTTCATTCAGTAACGCAAAACGCTTAGGTTGTGCCGCCCAATCAAATTTACCTGAATCGATGATCGCTCCCCCTATCGTCGTGCCATGACCACCAATATATTTTGTTAATGAATGAATAACAATATCTGCACCATGTTCAAACGGTTTACATAAAACAGGCGTCGCCACCGTATTATCCACCATCAGTGGTACACCATGTTTATGGGCAATTTCAGCTAAACGCTGCAGGTCAACAATATTACCAGCAGGGTTGCCAATTGATTCACAAAATAGCGCTTTGGTATCGTCATCAATTAGAGCTTCAAGGCCAGCAAAGTCGTCAAATGCAGCCATGCGAACATCAACGCCCTGACGAGGCAACGTGTGTGCAAACAAATTATAAGTGCCGCCATAAAGTTGGCTAGTACTGACAATGTTATCGCCAACTTTTGTCAGTGCTTGAATAGCATAAGTGATCGCGGCCATTCCTGATGCGACAGCTAATGCACCGATACCACCTTCGATCGCAGCTAAGCGCTGCTCTAGTACATTCGTGGTTGGATTCATGATACGAGTATAAATGTTGCCAGGCACTTTTAAGTCAAACAGATCAGCACCATGCTGGGTATCATCGAAAGTATACGATGTGGTTTGATAGATAGGTACGGCTGCGGCTTTGGTGGTTGCTTCTGATTCATATCCGTGATGAAGTGCCAATGACTCAAGTTTCATGTCGATTAATCCTATTCCTTTGAATGAAAAATAAACATAACAAACAGCTATTTGAATGTCTAAATATATTTAACATGTTTGCAACATGGGTTAATGGAACAAGACTTTCCTATATAATTATTTCATATCAATCAGATGACAACGCTAGATCTTGAATTAGCTGGCGTATATCTAAACAATAGCCTGTTAAAATGCGGGTTAATAATAAACTACAACAAGTTTATTTCCTTAACTGTCGGTAATCCTATATAATTTGCACCTTTAATTTTTCGTATTAATTTACCCCAAGGCTTATTATGAATCTTTCAGCTAAAACCGTTGTTGTGATTGCAATTGGTGCTGCGTTATATGGTATCGGCGGACTGCCAATGTTTGGTATTCCGGTATTTGCAAACACGACACTTAAACCAGCGATGGCAGTACTTGCTCTCTTCTCGGTATTATTTGGTCCATTAGTTGGCTTCTTAGTAGGCTTTATCGGTCATTGGGTAACAGACTTATTCTCTGGCTGGGGTGTTTGGTTAACGTGGGTGTTAGGCTCAGGTATCGTTGGCCTTGTTATCGGCTTATTCCCTAAACTGACAAACGGTCGTTTAGAGAAAGGTCAATTCTCGATGAAAGATATGGCCTTATTTGTTGTGCTTGCCCTTATTGGTAATACCGTTGGTTATGGCGTATCAGCCCTACTCGATACAGTCCTTTATGCTGAACCGTTTACTAAGGTAATGACGCAATTAACCATTATTGCAGCAGGTAATACAGTATTAATTGCTATTGTTGGCTACATCCTACTGACTGCGTTTGCAAAACGTAAGAAACAAAGCCGCAACTTGACCGAGGGTTAATCAACAATGACCATCGAATTTTCTGACTTCTCTTTTAAATATGCTTCGCAGGATAAAGCGACACTAAAAGGCATAAATCTAAGGATAGAGAAAGGAGAGAAAATCGTCATTATTGGTCCTAGTGGTAGTGGTAAATCTACTCTTGGGCAATGCTTAAACGGTCTTATTCCTCATGCGGTAAAAGGCGAAATGTCTGGCAGCTTAACCATTAATGATACTCCGGTGTCAGGATTACGAATGCAAGACTACAGTGAGTCAGTTGGTACTGTGTTGCAAGACACCGACAGCCAGTTTGTCGGTTTAAGCATAGGTGAAGATATTGCGTTCGCGCTTGAGAATGACATGATCTCTCAAGCCGAAATGTTACCTATAGTACAGAAAACGGCTGCTATGGTTGATCTTGATGAGTTACTGGATCATTCACCGTATGCCTTATCAGGTGGTCAAAAGCAGCGAGTATCATTGGCGGGTATTCTGGTTGATGATACTGACATCTTGTTATTTGATGAACCGTTGGCCAGCCTAGATCCGAAAACAGGTAAAGCCACGATCGAAATTATCGATCAGCTACATCAAGATACCGGCAAAACCGTTATCATTATTGAGCATCGCCTCGAAGATGTATTACACCGCCATGTCGATCGCGTGATCTTAATGGAACGCGGTCAAATCATTGCCGATATGTCTCCTGATGAGTTAATTGCTTCCCCACTATTACAAGTTCATGGTATTCGTGAGCCACTGTATATTTCGGCATTAAAAGCAGCTAACTGTCCTATTGTTGTATCTGATAACCCTGCTTTTATCGAAAAGATGGATCTGCAACAATACCAAGCGCAGTTAACTAATTGGTTTAATGCACAAGCACCTATTGTTCAGCCAGATACAAACGAAACATTACTTGAAATTAATAACTTAACCTATTCTTACACTGGCGAAAAAAATGCCCTTGAAGATATTTCATTTAGCATTAATCGCGGTGAATTTGTTTCTATCTTAGGTAAGAATGGTTCGGGTAAGTCGACCATCACCAAGCTGATCATGGGCGTTATCGCACCAGATACCGGCACTATTAAGCTTAATGGTGAAGATATAGCTGATTTGTCTATTTTTGAGCGCGCTCAAAAGGTTGGCGTTGTGATGCAAAACCCAAATCACATGATCTCCAATCACATGATTTTTGACGAAGTTGCTTTTGGCTTACGTAACCGTGGTCATGATGACGCATTTATTGAAGAAAAAGTATTACACGTGTTGGGCTTATGTGGTTTGATGAAATACCGTCACTGGCCAATTGAAGCACTTAGCTATGGCCAGAAAAAACGTGTAACCATTGCCTCAATCTTAGCATTAGAGCCTGAATTACTTATTCTAGACGAACCAACCGCAGGGCAAGATCATCGTAACTACACATCGATGCTGTCGTTTATTAAGACGCTAAACAAAACACTGGGTATTACTGTGCTTATCATCTCTCACGATATGCACTTAGTGTTAGAATACACTACACGTTCCATTGTTATTGCTGAAAGTAAATTAATTGCCAATGCCCCAGTTTCGCAAGTGTTCAGCGATCCAGAGCTACTTGACCGTGCAAACTTAAAAGTGACTAGTCTGTATACCCTCGCCAATGCAATTGGTATCAACAATACAGACGGTTTTATGCAGCAGTTTATCAAATCTGAAGTGACGCCTTCATAATGAAGAGCAATACGAATAATAAAAACAATATGAATAAAAACACGATAAAGAATACTTTTAATAACGACATTAACAAAAATAATAAAAGTAACGTCAATAAGACTAAAAAAATCGATTTTGGTATTAACTATGTCAATACCAATTCAGCCCTGCACCAACTAAATGGTGTCACTAAGTTCGTATTGTTTCTAGCTTGGGTCACCGTGGTGTTAACAACCTTTGATTTACGCCTGATCCTCGCGCTTATCATTACTGGCTGTACGTTACTTAAATTAACCAAAGTACCTTTTCCTGTTTATAAGCCGTTATTGATTGCCACGGCCAGTGTACTAAGCATCAACGCATTATTCATGTTCTTGTTAGCACCACAGCAAGGCGTTGAGTATATAGGTTCAAGTACAATATTATTACCGCTATGGGGTGATTACTCCCTGACACAAGAGACTTTATATTATCTGCTAACGGTAACGCTGAAGTATTTCAGTATGTTCCCAATTGCATTGGTGTTTGTTTTTACCACGCATCCAACTGAGTTTGCTGCGAGTTTAAACCGTCTCGGTGTACCCTATAAAATTGCTTATGCGGTTAGCTTAACCTTGCGCTATTTACCTGATGTGAAGAATGATTTTGTTAACATCATGCATGCACAACAAGCACGTGGTGTGGATCTATCAAAAAATGTATCAGTGCTGTCGCGTATTAAAAATGTAGCCAAGATCTTAGGGCCATTAATCTTCTCAAGTCTCGACCGCGCAGACGAGATCTCCAATGCGATGACCCTACGTGGCTTTGGTCATAATAAGAAACGAACTTGGTACAGCTTAAAACCCATGACCAAGCAAGATTACGCTGTGATGGGGTTAATTACCTTGGTGGTAACCTTAGCTATTATCAAACGTGTTATGGCAACAGAGTTGTTCTGGTATCCTTTCTAACTGGTACTTTTTTATAAGTACTTTTATAACGTGAAGTAACGAGCTAAAAGCTGTTGATAGCTTTTAGCTCTATTCCCTATTCAGTCATGCCGTAATTTGATGAAACCGACGAGCGCTAATACAATAAATATTGCCAGCATTGGGAACAACACAAAATCAAGGTATTTGATCGCAGCAGCTAAGCCCAGAGCACTGAATATGATCACCAATATCGGCGTAAAACAACAAATAGCGGTGACTATGCCGCCTAGCACACCTGCCTTGAACATCTTGCGACTCATATAATCGTTCTCCCTACATTAAGTCTAGGATAATAAATTACGCTAACCTCTATTGACGTTGATTTATGTTCATCTTATATATCATGATAAGATAGCTAAATTAGTTTACACCGTCATGTAATGGAATAAATAGTGCTTTCAACCTCAACAGATAAACTAACCTTAGCTACAAATGAAATTCATCTGTGGTCGGTAGATCCGAAACAAATCCACCAGCCTGAGTTATTACACGCTTATAGCCAGTTGTTATCAGCAGAAGAAACGACAAAACAACAACGCTTTCGTTTTGAAAAAGACCGCCATAGTGCATTAATCACCCGCGCCTTTGTCCGTGATTTGTTATCTCACTATGCTGATATGCCACCAGCTGATTGGTTGTTTATAAAAGGCGCCAAAGATAAACCCGAGATTGTTGATCCCCCTATTCCACTACGCTTTAACATTAGTCATACCGATAACTTGATCATTTGTGCGGTTATGCTGAATGACGATATTGGTTGTGATGTGGAAAACATCCTGCGTACAAGTGATTTATTGAGTATCGCAAAATACTCTTTCTCAGAAAATGAAATAAATGATTTAGTCATGCAGCCTACGGCAAAACAAGCGAGCCGATTTTTTGATTATTGGACCTTAAAAGAGTCCTATATCAAAGCCTGGGGACTCGGTTTGTCCATTCCATTGAAAGACTTTAGTTTCACTCTTCCAGACCAGCACCAGAAGGAAAATGTTAACTGTATTGATAACATTACTTTAAGTTTTGCAGCTCACCGTGTTGATGATGCCAACATCTGGCGTAGTTGGCTGTTTTACCCTAATACTGTCCATCGAGTAGCACTGTCAGTACGTGCGAGCAGTAATAATCAAAAGACCGATTATAAAATGCGATTCTTTAACTCTACCCCTCTCGTTAACTTCATTGAAACAACAAATTTCAGCCCTGACATTTAATCGTAGCCCTATCAAAAGTTACCGCTAACAACTAAACCCATATAATTCATAGGGTTAAAACCACGCCAACAAGTCACATAAATATGTCGTTTAGGTAAATTAATGTCAAAACGATATATTCCTTTATGAGTAGTCATGTAGTATACACATAACTTTAACATCCGTGACAGTAAGTCAT
>Ga0209396_1003895_pt1 | contig 14737 bp, 9 predicted proteins | sample GOMGulsemesocosm_6_FD_184638 | JGI IMG/M metagenome (GOLD analysis project Ga0209396, IMG submission 184638) | Methane-oxidizing microbial communities from mesocosms in the Gulf of Mexico - GOM8C Gulf of Mexico (SPAdes) (version 2) | ecosystem: Environmental > Aquatic > Marine > Cold seeps...
TAACTGAGAATTCACAATTACGCTTTGCTGCAGCAAAAGTGATGTCACGCCCAGCTATTAATCGTTTGGCTTCAAATGCCAGTTATTCAATTAATGAAGATATATCAAGTGCTGATACAGGTGAAATCACAGGCTCTGCAGATAATAGTCCACATTTACGCCCGACTTACGCTACTCAGTATGATATTTCTTATGAGCAATATTTTGAAGAGACCGATGGTGCTTTTGTTGCAGCTTTATTTTACAAAGATATCGGCTCTTTTATTCAATCAACCCAAATAGAAGAATTTGATTTTTCTGCTAACGGCTTCAACGTGCCAGAAACGGTAGATATTGAAGATCCTATCACAGGTGAGCAACTAACAGTTGATACTTTTAATGGTTCATTTAGCACGGCGGTGAATAATGAAGAAGGCGGCTATATTCGTGGTGTTGAGTTGGCTTATACACAAATATTCAGTTTCTTACCTAGTATCTGGTCTGGTTTAGGTACCAATGTCAATTACTCATATACCGAAAGTGAAATTCTGCGTATCACCACTTCAGGTGACGTTGTTGGCCCTCAACCAATAGCCGGATTATCTGAAAATGTATTTTCTGCATCATTGTTCTGGGAATACCAAGGATTTGAAACGCGAGTAAGCATGCGTTATCGCGATGAGTTTGTTTCTGAACAGTGGGGTGTTAATGAGCAAGTTGTGAATTTTGGTAGCGAAACGGTTATTGATTATCAAGCTTCTTATCAGTTTACAGATAACCTGAGCACAGTATTCCAAATTAATAACCTAACTGACGAACCCACTAAAAGCTATTTTGGAACAGAACTTAAAACGGGAACGCAGCAATATTTTGGTCGCCAATTATTCTTAGGTTTTACCTACTCAATGTAAACAATAAAAAGTCATGTTCTAGTAGAACATGGCTGATAAAAAATAAGATTGCAGGAGATTTTTAATGTTTAAAGACACAAATAAGCTACAGCTATCAAGTGTAGCCATTTCCATTGCCGTCCTTTTGGGCTGTGGAGGTTCAAGTGATAGTGCACCAGGTGAAGTTTTATTAACGTGTAATACGCCTATGGTGCCCGACGCGACAGGAGATATGTGTATTGCACCAGTGGCAATTCAATGTCCATTGCCTACAGTACCAGATGAAAATAACGAAATCTGTATTATTGGTTTAGATCCAAATGCAGTAATACCAACAATATTTCCTTCAGAAAATCAGGCAATATTATTTTATAACCGACCTGATGATAAAGATAATTCGACGAGCAATGTCAATTACGATAAATATCGCCTTCATACTTGGAATGATGATACCTGTAATGCTTATGGTGCAGAGTATAGTGAAAGTGATTGGAATGATGGTCATAAATTTACAGGTATCGACCCTGTTTATGGTGCATATTGGCAAATTGACCTGTTAGAAGATCATAACGGTTGTGGTAACTTTATTATTCATGACGGTGATGATAAAGAGCTTGGTGGCGGCAATAAAACAATGCCGTTAAATCAAGATGATCCAGACTATACCCGTATGAACTTTACCATTTCAAAAAATGGTGATGTATTTGAATACCCAATTGCCAGTTTAGGTGAGCAACCACTAGCAATAGAGGAGATAGCGGCACATTGGATAGACAGTAATATTCTTGTATGGGATATCGCAAGCCTTGATGCTGCAAGTGTTAAACTACACTATAGCAGAGATGCCAGTCTCGAAATTGACTCAGATACAAATATGCTTAACGGCACGGTTATCGCGATAAACAGCAGCGACCTTAATGATGCTCAAAAAGCAATTGCACCACTTGTTAATGAATGGTTGGCATTTGAAGGTGAATGGACCACAGAAGAAGCGAAGGCAATGCTTAAAAACCAGGTCGCACTGGCAGCTTATGATGTTGATGGTCAGTTAATTAAAGCAACTTTTATTCAGGCGGCTAAGGTCTTAGATGCCCTATATACGTCAGGTGAAAATGATGCCGATGAAGCTAAATTAGGCGTTAATTATATTGATGATAAAGTTGAATTATCAGTATGGGCACCAACAGCACAAACTCTTAAGCTAAATGTTTACAATAGTGATAAAACGTTAGCTAATAGTTTTGATATGATTGAAAACAGTGAAACTGGGATCTGGTCATATAGTGGAGATGTAACTAGTCTAGACCGTCAATTCTATAAATTTGACATGAGTGTTTACCATTCACAAAATACGGCAATTGAACAACTAGAAGTAACAGATCCGTATTCAATCAGTTTATCAACTAACGGTGATTACAGCCAATTTGTTAACTTGAGCGATGATTCACTTAAACCTGATGGTTGGGATGGACATAGCGTACCAACAATTATTGATCCAGAAGATGCGATAATTTATGAAGGGCATATTCGTGATTTCAGCGTATCAGATAGCAGCACCAGCGAAGCTAATCGTGGTAAATATTTAGCTTTTACTGAAGATTCAACGCCAGTAAAACATTTGAATACGCTAGTAGAAAATGGCTTAACGCATTTTCAAACATTGCCATCAAATGATATCGCGAGTATTAATGAAGCCAGTTATAAAAAGGTCAATATTACAGATACCGTTGGTGATTTATGTAAACTAAAACAAGACGCTAAAGTATGTACTAGTGAAGATACATCAGCCATCATTGCTGATGTATTTGCGAGTTATTCTCCTTATACCAATGATGCACGTGACTTAGTTGAAGCCATGCGTGAATTTGATGACTTTAACTGGGGTTATGATCCTAAGCACTTTAATGCACCTGAAGGCAGTTATTCTTCAAATCCTGACGGTGTTGCCCGCATAGTTGAAATGCGCGCTATGAATATGGCATTACATGATGTTGGCTTACGTGTGGTGATGGATGTTGTTTATAACCATACTAATGCAGCTGGTTTATGGGACAACTCAGTATTAGATAAAGTAGTACCTGGATATTATCATAATCGTGATATCACTACTGGTGAGGTTATTCAGTCAACTTGTTGTAATGATACAGCCCTTGAACATCAAATGATGAACAAGCTAATGGTTGATTCACTGTTGAACTGGACAACAAACTATGCCGTTGATGGTTTTCGTTTTGATTTAATGGGTCATGGTACCAAAGGTCAAATGCTAGCAGCACGTGAGTTAGTTCAGGCTGTCGATCCTGATAATTATTTTTATGGCGAAGCATGGGACCCATTATATCAAGGTGGTGATCGTGGTTTAGAGCATGCACACCAAATGAATTTGGCAGGTTCTCAAGTCGGCACATTTAATGATCGCTTAAGGGACCGTGTTCGTGATGGTGCCTTATTTATTACTGATGGCGATTTGAATGACCAAGATATTATTCGATTGGGTATGGCGGGTACTTTAGCTAACTACACACTTAAATCGTCTAGTGGCACTGCAAAAGAAGGACGCAGTTTTTCACCGAGTGCTTATGCACAAGATCCAGCTGATATCATAAATTACATTGATAAGCATGATAATGAAACCTTATGGGATAAGTTACAACTGAGCTTGCCATATGATATGACATTATCTGATCGTGTGCGTGCTCAAAATGTGGCGCAATCAATTGTATTGATGAGCCAAGGTATTCCGTTCATGCAAATGGGCAGCGACTTGCTTCGCTCTAAATCACTAGATAACAATACTTATGATGCAGGTGATTGGTTTAATCGTGTCGATTTTGAAATGGATAGCAATAACTGGAATGTAGGTTTACCGCTTAATAAAGGTAATTTATCTGATGATGAGCTGGTGGCATTCGCTGCTAATCCACAAACCAGTATTTCACAGGATAACATTGCATTTGCTTCAAATATCTTTAATGAATTTCTTAAAATTCGTAGCCAAAACAAACTTCTACGTTTAACCACAAAAGAAGACATAATCAGCCGTGTTGGTTTTCATAATATAGGAAAAGATCAGGCTCAAGGCTTAATTGTAATGAGCATTGATGATGGTATATCTCCAACTGAGGACGGTGTTGATTTAATAGATATAGATGAGAATGTTGATGCTATTGTAGTAGTGATAAACGCCAGTGGTGAAGAAAAGTCACATACTATCGATAGCGCAGACGGTTTTGAACTCATTGAAAATCAACAAAGCTCTGCTGATAGTAAAGTTCAAGGCGCAAGTTTTTATGAAGGTACGTTTAAAGTGCCAGCCTTAACAACTGCGGTGTTTGTTAAACCACAAGGTGAAGAGCAGGGGATTGGTTTATCTGCTTTTGCAACAGCAGGTGCGCCTGATGTTGTGCCATTTGGCGATACTGAAGTATTTATACGCGGTGGCATGAACGGTTGGAGTACTGACGATCAGCTTGTATATTTAGGTGAAGGTGTTTATGAAGCTAAAATTGCTTTAACAGCTATTAATTATGAATTTAAGATTGCCTCTGAAGGCTGGGATATTGTTAATATTGGGGGAGATTACACTTTAGTTGAAAATGAAGCTGTAACGGTAATTCCTGGTGATGGCAATATGAAATTCACTCCAAGTAAAGATGGGACTTATATATTTACGATTGATGCTAATGACACAGCTGCGCCTATTATTACCATAAGTAATGAAGACGTATATGCAGATACAAGTATTTATGTTCGTGGTGATATTAATGGTTGGGGTGAAACAGATCCTATGATGCATATTGGCGCTAGCATTTATAGTGCAACAGTAAGCGTTACTGAAGGGGGTGATAAATCATTTAAAGTAGCTTCAGCTGATTGGAGTACGGTTAACTTAGGTGCTATTGATAGCAATGTAGCTGAGAACCAATGGTCAGAGTTATTATCTGGTAGTAACGATAATTTTAGTTTTAACTTTGATGTAACAGATTATACCTTCTTAGTTGATGCATCAAATTTTGATACCCAGCTTGTTAGCATATTTAAGTCACAGTTATTTGGTGAGACCACAGTATATATCAGAGGTACTATGAATGACTGGGGTACTGACAATGCCTTGGTATATCAAGGAAATGGTATTTATAGCACTACCTTAGATCTTATCGCGGGTGATTATATGTTTAAGTTTGCTGATAGCGATTGGAGTACTTTCAATTTTGGCGGTAATGATGCAGTCACAATAGGGCGTAATTATACTCAAATTGAATCGGGTGGTGGTGATATTCCACTTTCAATCGTAACTGATGGCAGCTATACCTTTACAATTACGGGACCTGAATTGGCTTCTCCAACCCTTAAAGTAACCAAAAACTAAAGTTTTTATTTATGAGTTACTAAGTTTAAAAATGCCCAGTAATTGCTGGGCATTTCTTATTAAAAATAGAGTGAAAATGGTATGACCATGCTTTTTATTAAGTACTTTTAGCAAAGATAAAGTTATGATAGTTTTAAATAATTACCTTTTACATACTGAGTTAAAAGTGATCACTAAAATAACTAGATTTTTATTAATGCATTTATCGTTTATCGCATTTTCCTTAGTAATTACCTTTAAGGTATCTGCAACTGAGCAGCATATAAAAAAAGTCATTAAAGATGAAAATTTAGCTAAATGTATCACTGAATCAATTGAAGGTCTTTCAGAAGTTCATTGGCAAAAAATAAAGAAGGTAAAGTGCCATGGTATGAATATCAAACAGTTAGATGGATTGAGTAAACTAGTAGAGCTTGAGCATTTGTCGCTATTTAATAATCAACTTAAAGAAGCAGATATTTCTAACCTCAAGCAACTAAAGTTTGTCAATATTTCAAATAATCAGTTAGTTAAAGTTAAAATTGGTGGATTGTCAAAATTAACAACACTTTATTTATTTAAAAACCGTTTAACATCAATTGATTTCTCCAATCTAAGTAAGTTAAAAAAAATACGTATTACAAATAACCTATTAAAAAATATTGATATCTCCCCTTTGCTCTCATTAGAAAAAGCTTATTTTTTTGATAATAAGCTTGAAGACCTTCATCTTAAAGGTTTAACTAAACTGAAGTTTGTTGAGTTAAGGCAAAACCCTATGCCAGATGAAGTTTATGATAGATATGATGAGATGGAAAATATGACGATTATTCATGATGGTAATGCTGATGATTGGAAATAATTAAACTAATTTCAGGTTTATGGGCAGGGCGTTTATTGATTAAATATTCACTAGAATAAACAAAGCGCCCAATACTGGAGTTACTATCCCTTAATTTTAGCTACTATGGTTTTAAAAAATACGGGGTAGTTATATATTATAAGAAACTGAAATAAACCAAGTTGATAAATCAAAGTTGGAACCTAAATGTTCTGGTATCCATTTATCTTGAGCATTATAATCAGCATAAACAATTTTAGCTTCCCACTTTCTTGTTAAACGATACGCTATTTCAACATCAATTTCATACCCTAAAGATTGACTATTACCGTAAGTATTAAAATTATGATAAACAGCTCTCCAACGTAACTTTTTATGACGACCTCGATAAGTAATAAAAGTATCGCGTAGGCCATTTTGGCCGCCATAGCTGGTAAATATATCAGCCCAGCCTTGAAACTTATGATTAGTGCCAAGAGAAGTTTTAAAACCAACACCGTTATCTTCACTTAAGGTTTCTTGGCTTAGCTTTAATATATGACTTTTATATTGAATACTCGCTTCAATTAAATTGTACCAGGCTTGATAATTGTCATTATTGTTATAAGCATCTTCTTGCCAAGCAAACTCGGTATGAAAACGGTATTTTATGCTTTTTGGCTTGAATTCATCTGAAATTTTAATCCCTATGGTGTTACTTGAGAATAAATCCTGATCTTGGTTATCTATAAGATAGTTATAAGCCACTAAGCTTAAGTCATTCTCTGTTTTATAGCCTAAGTTAAGAAAGTGAGCGTTAAGATTATGTACTCCGAGTTCACTTTTAGGTCTTTGAATTAAAATTGAATTCCTCGGGTCATTATTTTGGAGTTGTGTTTTTGCATTTTTTCCAAATATCCGATTAACTTTATCAACATAGGCATATTGAATATCCCAGTTCATGCTATCGTTATACTGTGCAGAAATTGCATCAAAGCTTTGAGGCGTTTGCCAGTACTCTAATGCGCCAATCATGCGTTCATTATCATAGGATATGCTTTGTCGTCCTAGCTTAAATTGCCAATTATTATTGGTATTAAAAGCAAGAAAACCTTGAGTTAAGCTACCTCCTTTAGTATCTGGGATCACAGATTTAAAATTGAAATTGCTGATTGAGTTATAATTATCATCATGAATGAAAACATAATTAGGTTGTAATAACAGTCGCCACTTTTCATTTTGATCTAGCTTGAATTGGGAGGTCAATTTTATCCGAGTTGTAAATGCTGTGCCATCTTGCCACCAGTCATCATTGGCTGTTTGATAGCGAGTACGCGCTCCAAATTCATGTGTTCCGGGAATAGAAATACTTGATTTAGTTTTATGGAGATTCAAGTCGCTTGAATCTTGGGGACTTTGAGCCGCAAGAGTTGTATTAAATATACTACTTAAACACACTATAGAAGCAAGGTGTCGTTTTTTAAACATTTTTATTCCATTCCTTTAATCTGACACACAATCCTCTAGAGACTATGGTGTCACTTGGCTCACCAATTGGAGAGCCTCCAATATCTTCAATAGTAACAATAAGTGAACCTGAGTCTTTAATTAAACGCCATTGCGCTTCAGTTAATTGTTGTTCAAAAAGATTAATATCTCGTGGGATCGTACCTAAACTTCGGGCTTCATTATCAGTTTTTGATACCACCCAGAGCTCTAAATCTTCAGTTTTATCAATTTTAGGAATATCAATTATATTAAGAATCAATTTTTTTGATGCACCGTATGTACTTGCAACTAATTGAGCCTGTTGGTTTTGATTTGTCAGAACTGCAACATAACTTAAAGGATCATTGCTATTTTCTTCAGTATTGGAAGTTAATAGGGCTAAACTTAAGATACTAATAACGATAACTGAAAAAGCATGGGCTAGTTTTTGATTAGGCAAGGGTAGCCAGTTTAAAATACGAGAAAACACATCCATAACGGATGGTTTATTGTATTCTTTATTGCTCTTTTTTTGTTCTGATTTGATTGGCTGAATGTTGCTAGTTATAGTGTCCGTTTCTAAATTATCGATACAAGCACTAATTGCTTGCCAACTCGATTCTTTTGGTGAAAGCTCAGGTGTGAGTTTATCCAGGCTACTCAAATTGTTTTGCCAATAGTTAACCCTGCTTTGCAACAGAGGATAATCAATTAATAGTTTTTCTGCTCTGTTATGTACGCGAGTACAGAGGGTTCCTAAAACATATTGAGTGGCAATATGCTCTACAATTGTCCGATCAGAATAGCGCTTTATTTGCTTAGACATAGCTGTAACCTCCCTAAACCACGACGTATCCATGACTTAATCGTATTTTGTGGGCTTTTGAAGTACTTGGATATATCTTCTCTACTATAGCCATATAAGTAGGCCATGAGTATTGATTGGCTTTGTTTATACTCTAATTTAGATAAACATGTATCTAGTGATTTTTGAGAGTATTCAGTAAACCCTAGCTGTTCACAATTAAAGCTCATAGCTTCTATCTCATTTTCATTTAACTCGATCATATCGGCTTGGTGTCGACGTTTATCATATCTTAATCTGTCATAAGCTCGGTATCGCACAATAGCAGCAAGCCAAGTAAATGGCTCACTTTGATTTGATTGATAATTATTGGTATTTTTCCATATCTGAATAAATGCTTCTTGTAGTACTTCATTCGCACTATCTACATTTTTGGTAATTCTATAGGCAATACCATTTAGTCGTGGTGCTGTTTTTTGGTATAACAGGTTGAAGGCTGTTTTATCGCCGATTTTACAGCGCGTTAGTAACTTAGTGAGCTCATTTATTTCTTTAATTTCATCGTCTTTGTCATCCATTGGATCGTCTGGCATAACGTGCTGCTTTTTGTGCATTGAGTTTTTCATATAGTTCGATATAGCCTTAACCTATTTATTAGAAATAAAAATGACTTTGCAAGAAAATTAAATCATGAGTTTGAGTTGGTTTTTGCGGTATATCTTGTTTTACGCGTATCCCTAATCGTAATTGAATATTCGAAATGGGAGTGTACTCAGTCACAAATGAATATCGAGTCTGTTCATTTTCATCAATATCTCGGTCTGGATCAAAGAACTCAGCGGTTATTTTAAAATTTAATCCATTTTGCCACTGATAGTTTATTTCTGCTAGTGTAATTAGCTGATTTATATCTGTATTGTTAACATTATCTTGAGTCTCAAAATTAATAAAATCAACCTCTCCAAGCAAAGTAAAATTACCCCAACTCACCCCTGAATAAAAATTATACATTTTAGTTTTTTGTTCGTTTTTATTAATAACGAAAGTTGAGCCAATTCGGTAACTGCTAAATAAATGTTCAACTCTGACACCGTATAAAAACTTGTCATCGTCATTTGTCGTTTGATTGGTACCATTTGCTATAAACAGGTTAATTGCTGAATTTTCATAATTTAATGTATATTCAACACCATTATCACTATTATCAAAGTTCATGCCCGTGTTCTGTCTAATAAAAGCATTATCATCTTCAATCCTCATGCCATATGGAAGGAACATTTTACCTATTTTAACAAAATCGCCATTATCAAAAGTCATCATGGCCCAAGCTTCTCTGTTTATCGCTGAACCTGGTGCAATTTGTTCATCTATATAAAATGATAAGCCTGTTTCAGGTAAAACAATATTTGCATAAATTAATGCACTCGTAACATCAAAAGACTTACTAACATCCTTATTATTGTTTTTTTGATAGTGAGCATCAAAACGGGCATCTGAACCCATAGATATATATTGAGATATTTGCGCTAGTTTATTTGCATCAAAAGGATTAGCTTTAGCTGGTAAAACAGTTTGGCCAAAAGCACGACCAAATTCAGTTCTTTGGCCGCCACCATTTGGGTTTACATGACACACCATACATTTTAATTTGTGTTTGTAAGCTAAATAAGGCTCGGATTTACTAGTGAAGCTGCTCAAGAATAAAGTCATAACGACAATTATTTTAATTAGGGTTGATTTTTTAAAAATTAATTTCATAGTTAAATTCTCCGCCATCAAGATCGTCAAAGTTTCCATCTAATAACTGACCGTTTATAGAAGTAATAGAAGATATGCTACTGTTGCTTAACGAGAACATAAGCTGACTAACTTCTAATGGGATATGACTGACATTTATTGTTATTTTATGTGTGTTAATTATTGATAAAGAGATTTTCTCATCTGTTATTAACCACGCTGAATTTTGTGTGATTGCCTTAACTAATATTTGCTTGATATATAGCGTATTAAGACTTAAAGGACGGTTAAACCATATGGTTAAAGTGGCACTTTTACTCTCATGATATTGTTTAGTGGTCACAGTTAAATTACTTACTTGTGTACTCAGGTTACTCTCATTAGGCACTAATGCGCCTAATGATATCCATTGTGTAATAGCGTTAATTGCTTCTTCAGATAAAGCAGGTTTACCTAAAGGCATTCGTGATCCAGCTTGGCTATCTCCAATTATTTTTAAATATAAGTAACTTTTAAAAGGTGAACCGGGAAGAACACGTTTAAAATTAGGGTTAAATGAATCTATGTTGATCAAACTTTTAGCTGACGCTTCTATGTTTGATAGGTTTTGCCCCGCGGCTGGGTTTACACCACCGTGACATTCAGAACAAATAGGGGTGAATACATTGTCTTGGATCCATTGCAAATTAGATTTTTGTTCATCGCTAGTGATAGGTATGATTGTTTCAACTTCAGGATTTAAATGCTGACCTTGGACATTGAGGTTTTCACCATTGCCTGCGTCACAACCTAGCAATAAACTGGTAATAATTATATGTAATAACTTCATTTTTAAGCCCTTGCAGACTTGAGCAGGTTACTTGCTCAAGTCTGTAATTATTTATATTTTAAGCCATTAAGGTCTTGCGATGGTCCAAGTCGGGTAATCACCATTGGTATCACCAATTTTGCTATCGCCAATGAAAAAATACAGCGGTAAACCTTTATAAACCCATTGATAAGTCGTGTTGTTATTTTCTTCTCGACTGATAATCGAAAACTCACCAAAGGCTTGATCAGCTGAACTTGCATATAAAGGTGGCCAACTGATCGCACAGCTGTCAAAGCAAGTACTTTCACCAGAATTAGCGACATCGCTATCAAAAGTGTATAGCGTAAGCCCCATAAGTTGTTCTGAAGTTTTTCCTTGGCTATCTAAAACATTACCGTGTGCTGCAAATAAATCTCCTTTAACGGCATGTTCATCTACTTTAACTGGGGCAGGACGAGCTATATGCCACACTTGATTGACGTTTTCACCAAAAGTATCGTCTGCAGTTAAATCGGGAGTGAAAAAGTATAAAGGCATACCATTGATTGCCCATTGCTTCATACCATTAGGGCGAGTGATGATAGAGTAGGGCGCTGATGCTTGATCTGTATCGTCTGCCAGTAATGCAGGCCAAGCATCTAAACATGCATCAAAACAATTACTCATTTCTGGAGAATCATTATCAAAGGTATAAAGGGCGAAACCTGATTTATCTATGGTTTTATCAACAAACTCCATAGTTTCAGTATCCCTAAGCATGACATGTACCATGCCTGTTGTGGTGATACTTGCCCCTAAATCATTTTTTTCTTCAACAAAAACAGTGGTAATACTAGGTTTGACTGGCTTGATTAAATGCCATACGTTATTCAAATTTTCGCCGTTAATATCAGTTCGAGCCGTGTCGCCAATGAAAAAGTATAAAGGCATGCCATTATGTGCCCATTGTCTTACACCATCTTCTCTCGTAAAAATTGAAAACTCACCTATATCAGTATCTGTTTCACTTGGTACAAAAGCAGGCCAATTAACTAAGCAATCACCACTACAGTTAGATTTGCTTTCAGTATCGAAATCAAAAGTGTAAAGTGCAAAACCATCCATATCTTTGTTGACCACAGAGAATTCGGTATTACTTCCTTCATTGGGCATTAATGCATTGACCATTCCAGTAGCTGATAAATAACGACCACTAACATTTGTGCGTTGAATTGCCGGCTCTAATGTCGCTGTATGCCATACATCATTAATTTCATCACCTTTATTATCACCAGCAGCTTCGTCTCCAATGAAAAAGTATAATGGCTTACCTTTGTAAGCCCATTGCAGCGTACGATTATTCAAAATCAGGCTATAAGGTGCTGTTTCTATCGCGCCTTCATCAGCAAGTAATGGAGGCCAAGCATTGATACAGTCACCTGAACATTCGGAGGTATTTATCTTATCCAAATCGAAGGTATATAAAGTAAATCCATCTTTATGGGATCTAAAAGGTGTTAAAACCTCATTATTTTCAGTAACAGACAAAATGGTTTGATTTCCCATTAAGCTTGTTAAACCGCTTAAGGAGGCTGTTTTGATAGGAGTTGGCCTGGCTAGATGCCAGGTATTATTGATCCCATCACCAAGTACATCACCTTGAGTGGAATCTTGCGAATAAGTATATAATGCTTGTCCATTATAGGCCCATTGCTGTTCGTTATTGTCACGCATAATGAAACTATAAGCTCCAGAAGCAACCGCACCATCAGCAACAAGTAATGGAGGCCAGATCCCAGCACAAGTAGTCATGTTGCCAGCTGTGCCATTGCAGCTAGATGAATTAGCTAAATCGTCATCAAAGGTATATAAAGATAAACCTGATTCAGCCAAGATTAAGCTGCCATTATCATTAACAACTGTGATGCTTGGTAAATCTACTTGAGCAGGAAAAGTATCACTTTCTGGTGGTTCAATATAAGTATTATCGTCCGGAGCCTTATATTCGTTTTTATCATTACTCCCGCTTCCACCACAGGCAGATAATATAGCTAAGCAAGCAGTGGTTGTTATCGCTGTGCTCAATTTGTTCGATTTCATTTTTTTATTCCATTTTTATGAGATTCATAAAGCAATACGCCGTTAGAATAAAAAAGTTGCAGTTAATAAAAATTAATTTTAATTTATTTTCAAAATGAATGGTTTTTTAGGATTGATGTTCAACAAAATGGCAAAGGGAATGGTGTGATTAATATAAAGAGGCATTACGAATGAGAATTTGAAATAGTTACTATTTATCAGCTAAAGCATTTATAAAATGACATTTTAGCTGATAAATAAATCAATATTACAGAGCCATAGCTGCAATCCAGCCAAATATCAGTAAAGGAATATTAAAGTGAATAAAGGTTGGTACAACTGAGTCCCAAATATGGTCGTGTTGACCATCTACATTCAAGCCGGACGTTGGCCCTAGCGTTGAATCAGAAGCAGGAGAACCTGCATCACCTAACGCGCCTGCGGTACCCACTAATGCTGCGGTTGCCATAACTGAAAACCCTAACTCTAAACATAAAGGCACAAATAAAGTTGCAATAATTGGCACTGTAGAAAAAGAACTGCCAATACCCATAGTTATTAATAATCCAACTAATAAAATAACAGCTGCGGCTAATGGTTTATTGCCTTCCATAAAGCTTGCTGCACTTTGAACTAGGCTTGTAACATCGCCGGTGGCTTTCATAACAGAGGCAAAGCCTTGGGCTGAGATCATAATAAACCCAATCATCGCCATCATGGCAACGCCTTTAGTGAAAAGATCTGAGCTTTCGTCCCACTTAACGGTGCCAAAAATTGTAAAAACAATTACGCCGGTTAATCCGCCTAATATCATAGAACCACTGATATTTTGTGCAGCTAAAGAAAGTGATATAGCTAAAAATCCAATAATCATGACTTTCGATTTATTTTCGACTTTTATTGAATCTAAAGTAATATCTGCTTTGCTTTCATAAATACGTTTTTTTCTGTAGCTAATGAAAATGGCAATAAATAAGCCAATAACCATACCAATGGCAGGGATAATCATCGCCATTGGCACTTGAGTATTTACAATATCTAAGCCATTTTCAGATAAGTTTTTATGAAGAATGTCGTATAAATAAATGCCACCAAATCCATAAGGTAAAACCATATAAGAAGTCGCTAAACCAAAGGTTAAAACACAAGCAATTGCACGGCGATCTAATTGCAGTTTATTGATGATAATTAACAGTGGCGGAATTAAAATAGGTATAAATGCGATATGAACCGGAATGATATTTTGAGAGGAAACTGAGCATAATAAAATCACGGTTAATAGTGTAAAACTGAGCAATGTTTTTGATTGCTCAGAATGAGAACTCTGTACTTTAGATAATAAATTATCGGCTAAGATTGTCGTTAAACCTGATTTTGAAATCGCAACAGCAAAAGCCCCTAACATGGCGTAACTTAAAGCAATTTGTGCGCCGCCAGATAAACCTTGATTAAATGCGTCTAAAGTTTGCGTTAAACCTAAGCCTGCGACTAACCCTGATACAATGGCACTGACTGTCATAGCTACAATCACATTTACTCTCACTAAAGTGAGTATTAGCATGAGTAATACGCCTAAAATCACAGCATTCATTATTTTCTCTTTATGTGTTTTATTAAGTGTGATCAACTCTCAAAGATTTGAGTACTTAAGTTCATCTAATTTGAGCGGGCATTGTATACAAATTTAAAGAAGGAAAGGTAGAGTTATTTTATATGCTTTGAAAATTGGAACCTCAAATCTGCATATCGTTATTTTTATGAAGGTTAATAATAGATGAGAGCTGTAAGGTATTTATAAATG
>Ga0209396_1003899_pt1 | contig 14733 bp, 11 predicted proteins | sample GOMGulsemesocosm_6_FD_184638 | JGI IMG/M metagenome (GOLD analysis project Ga0209396, IMG submission 184638) | Methane-oxidizing microbial communities from mesocosms in the Gulf of Mexico - GOM8C Gulf of Mexico (SPAdes) (version 2) | ecosystem: Environmental > Aquatic > Marine > Cold seeps...
CTTCTAATTTATGGCGCGTTAATATGTCACCATTAGCTGGGTCAACATATATTTTACCGTCTTGCTCATCATTAAAACGCAGCACAAATTGTGCTGGAAACAGGATAGCATCAACATCGACATCAAAATATTCAGCAAGATGAATGAACAAGGTGCCTAACGAAATTGGCACGCCATTACGGGTTTCAATCACCTTATGCAACAACACGCTATCTAGCTCTAGCCATTTACGCCATTGTCCACAAAAACCCAGTTGCTGATAGAATAGATATAATAGCTGATCACGACGCTCAGATTGACTCTCCAATCCCTGCATGTCAGCTTCAATCATGCCAACTAGTTCACTCAATTGGTCAACAGCGCCTTCCAATAGTGGCATATCCATGATCACTTCAAGTGCAGATAACGTCGCAATTGTTACATCATCAACGATTAAATCTTCAAATTCACCGTCAAATTCATCACTAAACTCAGCATCGCTGTTGTCATTGTCATGACTGAGAGCTTGTTCTTCAGTAAGTACACTGTCTTCATTATCAGCGTCAATCACAGGCTGTTTTATATCTTGTTCCATTTATTTACCTCAACAAATATACTTCGCCGTGTACTGAAAGAGAATACACGTAGAATAACCAGCCGATACTGCCAGCAAAAGCAAAACTACGGAAAAACATGTTTTTACCTTTTCTGAGTGCCATAAACACCATGAAGGCATAAGTACCTGTTGCAATTAATTTCTCGGTCATTACGTCATTTACAAACGGTGCAATGCCAGTAGTAAAACAAATTAACGCAATCATCATGACTGCTAGCATGTCTAATACACGGCCTGTTTTAATCAGTCGTTCATCTTCAAAATAAGGTGATTTCGTCACCATCAATGCAAAACTGGCAATGTGTAGGCTGATGCTAAGCGCTAATGTTGTAAGATGTAGTGCTAAAATAGTGTTCATAGATTCACTTCTTGGTTTGTCCGACGGTAATGCGATCATTACAGCCATAATCTTGGTAAGTCATTACCTGTTGGTAATCTGCTTGAGTAAATAATTCACGTACCGCCGAGCCTTGATCGTAACCATGTTCTACGAGTAACCAGCCAGCATCTTTCAAGTGATTCACACCTGCGGTAATAATGTGCTGTAAGTCAGCTAAACCATTACCTTCCGCCACTAATGCCGTCAAAGGTTCAAAACGCACATCGCCTTGAGCAAGATGCGGATCATTCGCTTCGATATAAGGGGGATTACTGACAATCACGTCAAATAACTGCGCTTGCGCTAGAGGTTTGTACCAACTGCCTTGCAAAACGTTTAATTTAAGCTGACAACGTTTAGCGTTGCGCTTGGCTAATTCAGCGGCGGCCATTTGATATTCAATAGCTGTAACTTGCGCTTGCGGGCATTCAGAAGCAATAGCGAGTGCGATAGCACCAGTACCAGTACCTAAATCCAATACCGTACAACTGTTTGCAGGTATACGCGCTAGCGCTTGTTCAACTAAGATTTCAGTATCAGGTCGTGGAATTAAGGTATCAGCAGAAACTTCTAATTGCAGCGACCAGAATTCACGGTAACCGAGGATATGGGCGACTGGTTCACCTTGTTGACGACGCAATACGAGTGCAGAAAAATCATCCCACACTTGCTCACTGACAGGCTTGTCATTCCAGGTAAATAAATAGCTGCGGTCTTTCTCGAGTAGATGACAAAGCAATACTTCAGCATCCAACTTCGGACTGTCACTATTCGCGAACTGTGCAGTTGCCCAGCGAACGCAATGGGCAATGTCTTTTGCTGTTTTAATCATTACAAACTAGTGTTCTGCTGCAAGTGCAGCGAGCTGATCCGCTTGATACTCATGAATAATTGGTTGTACCAATACGTCCAATTCACCTTCCATCACTTCATTTAGACGGTACAATGTTAAACCAATGCGGTGATCACTCACACGACCTTGCGGATAATTATAAGTACGAATTCGTTCAGAACGGTCACCACTTGCAACTAGGCTACGACGGGTGCTTTCTTCTTCTAAACGCACAACTTCATCGGCTGCCGCTTGAATACGTGCTTGTAAAATAGACATAGCGCGTGCACGGTTTTTATGTTGTGAACGCTCATCCTGACATTCCACAACAGTACCCGTTGGAATGTGGGTAATACGGATTGCAGAATCGGTTTTATTTACGTGCTGACCACCTGCGCCTGACGCACGGAAAGTATCAACTTTAAGGTCAGCAGTATTAATACTAATTGCTTCAGACTCAGGTACTTCCGGCATAACCACAACAGTACAAGCTGAAGTATGGATACGACCTTGTGATTCAGTTTCAGGTATACGTTGAACACGGTGACCACCAGACTCAAACTTCATGGTACCAAATACAGCCTCACCTTCCATCTTAACGATAACTTCTTTGTAACCGCCTTGATCGCTGTCGCTCAGATTCATCACTGATAAACGCCAGCCTTTTTTCTCTGCATACTTGCTATACATGCGATACAAGTCACCCGCAAAAATAGCGGCTTCATCACCACCAGCACCCGCTCGGATCTCGAGATAACAGTTATTTGCATCGTTTGGATCACGCGGTAACAACAGAATTTCTAATTCTTTGGAAAATGTTTCTACCGCTGCTTTGGATTCTTTATATTCTTCAACAGCCATTTCACGCATATCCGGATCTTCATCCTTCAGCATTTCTTCTGCGCTTTCGAAACTGTCTTTTGCATCTTGGTATTTTTTAAAACACTCAACCAATTCTTCTAGCTGTGAGTATTCTTTAGTCAGTGCGCGGTAGCGATCTTGATCATTGATGACCTCTATCTCACCCAATAATGCTTGAACTTCTTCATAGCGTTCAATTAAGGCTTCTAATTTTGTAACGATCGATGCTTTCATTTTTTATTCTCGTATTACCGTAAATGATCATCCAAGTCTGATAGTGGTGCTTCGATGATTGAATATGAAATATTTCTCTAATGGTCGGCAAGGATACCCATATGCAGGGAAATAGTCGATGTTTTCGTGTGATTTCTAGTATATTGAGGCTGTAACTCGGCATAACAAACTAATACTCGAAATAACAAATTGATAATTAGTATTAGAAAATAACAATTAAGCGCAGTTTATCGATAACTAACGCTTAACTTTAATGTCTCGTTTATTCTTGCTCGTCTAAGCCGACGACTTTGCGAATGACTAACAATTCATCATCGTTATCACGCTTACCTGCTGCAACTAATGCTTGGGTTGGCGCATGGATTAATTTATTGGTTAGTTTATTGGCAAGCTCGTGCAGTACTTTTTCACTGTCGCCGCCGTTACGCAGCGCCATTAATGCACGCTCTAATAGCAGCTCCTTTTCATTCATTGCAGACTGGCGGTACTCTTTAATAGAATCGACACTCGAAAGTGACGCAATCCATTCTTCAAACAGTTTAGCTTCATCGGCAATAATATGTTCAGCTTGTTGCGCTGCATCTTGGCGGGCTTCTTTATTTTGCTCAATGATGCCTTGCAGATCATCGACAGTGTATAAATAAGCATTACCTAATTCACCAACTTGCGATTCGATATCACGCGGAACTGCGATATCAACTAAGAAGATTGGTTTCTGCTTACGCTGTTTTAACGCCGTTTCAATCATACCTTTACCAATAATAGGTAAAGGACTGGCTGTCGAACTGATCACGATATCGGCTTTATGCAGATGATCAGGGATCTCTTCTAACGTTAAAATACTGGCGCCAAATTTATCTGCTAAACCTTGAGCGCGAGATAAAGTCCGGTTTGCCACCATCATTTCTTGCACGTTTTGTTCGGCTAAATGAGTGGCAACCAAATCAATCGTCTCACCCGCACCAATTAGTAATACGCGAGTTTTCGATAAGTCATCAAAGATATGTTTACTTAAGCTAACAGCAGCGAAGGCAACAGACACAGCGTTAGCGCCGATCTCTGTTTCAGTGCGTACGCGTTTAGCAGCAGTGAACGTTTTTTGGAATAGTTTATCAAGAATTTGAGAGACAGATTTACATTGCTTAGCCTTAGCAAACGATTGCTTAGTTTGGCCTAAGATTTGCGGTTCACCCAATACTAATGAATCTAAACCACCGGCTACACGCATCAAATGACGCACAGCATCTATATCATAATGACGATAGGTACAGTTAGCGAGTTCGTTATTTTCAAGCTGGTGAAAATCCATTAACCACTGGGTTACTTTTTCAGTTTCACCAGTAGCAATTTTACAATAGATCTCAGTGCGGTTACAGGTTGATACGATCACAGCTTCCGAGGCAACCCCATTGGCAGTAATGCTGGCAAGTGCGTCATCAATATTGTCTGGTGAAAAAGCAACTTTTTCACGTAGAGATACTGGCGCGGAATTATGGTTAATACCAAGTGCTAACAGAGTCATCTATCACTTAATCGATAATTGTAAAATAAATTTAGAAAAGGCATTCTACGCAAAAAGTAGCAATTTTTAAAGTGACAAAATAAACCATATCTGTTTTTATAATGACCGTAGTTCTCTTTCAGCACCATAAATTTACCTTTTTGAGTCGCCATGACCTTTAATCGCTCGATTTATATAATCATAATCAGTCTTTTGCTTAGCGCATGTAGCAAACAACACCCTACTGAACAACCGCTAATCGAGACTGCGACACCCCAAGCAGCGGCGCAATTGTGGGCGCAACAGCAGCTAAAGTTGCAGCGCTTAAATCAATGGCAGTTACGCGCTCAGCTTGCCATAATTTCTCCTGACTCACGTAATTCAGCCAGTCTATTTTGGCAGCAAGAGTCAAGTACTGATTATCAAGTTAATTTAACAGGTCCATTTGGTGTGCACTTGATGACAGTCAAATATGCCCAAGGAATCGCTAGTTTATTGCTCGATGACAATAAAACTTACCGTCATCCAAGCATTAGTGTACTAATCAACCGTTTTAGCCCTATCCCTGTGCCAGTGAATGAATTGCGTTATTGGATCATTGGTGAGCCACTTTCTCAATATTACCAATTAGACAAATTAGGTCGAGTCACACAAACGTCTCATCCATCGGGTTGGCAAATTAATTACCTGAATTACCAATATAAAAGCTACAATTCAGAGGCAGGAAAAATACATCTTTGGCTGCCAACTAAAATCAATATTATTAAAGATGATATCCGAATCAAAATAGCTATTCGAGAGTGGACATTAAATGCAACAACAAATTAGTCATTGGTCAGCACCAGCTAAACTGAATTTATTTCTTTATATTAATGGTCGTCGCAATGATGGTTACCATGAATTGCAAACCTTATTTCAGTTTATCGACTTAGCTGACGAGTTAGCTATTGAGCCTAACTTGACTGATAGCATCAGTATTACGCCAGCGATCCCTGGCGTACCTCTCACTGACAATATTATCTATAAAGCGGCTATCGCCTTGAAAGTACATTCTCAATTACCGCTTGGTGCAGATATACAACTGACTAAAAATTTACCGATGGGCGGCGGCCTTGGCGGTGGTTCTTCTGATGCTGCAACCACACTTGTGGCCCTCAACCAGCTTTGGCAACTAAATCTAAGCGAAGACCAGTTGGCTGATATCGCTGTAACCTTAGGCGCAGACGTTCCGGTATTTGTTCGTGGTCATGCTGCATTTGCAGAAGGTATTGGTGAAAAACTTACCTCCGTTGAAGTAGAAGAAAACTGGTATTTAATTGTTGTGCCGGAAGTCCATGCTAATACGGCGCATTTATTTTCAGATCCAGATTTAACTCGCGATACCGCAAAGCGTCCGTTAAACCAGCTATTACAGGCTGAGTGGCAAAATGACTTCGAATCAACGGTGAAAAAACGTCATCCCGAGGTTGCAAAAGCATTGGAGTGGTTGCTAAAATATGCGCCATCTCGACTGACTGGTTCCGGTTGCTGTGTTTTTTCTGAATTTAAGGATAAACAGGCTGCGTTAGCTGTTTTGGCTAAAGCACCTAAAAACATGCACATTTATCTCGCGAAGGGCTTAAATAAATCGCCACTCATGCATGATGTAGAAAACATGAAAAAACAGTACAACGAATCAGAATTTTAGTTGTTGCCAATTTTTAAGAGATTAACGCTGGGGATCTCGACTAACATTGTATTCATCATTAATACCGTGTTAGCTGTTAAATACATCCCAGCCAAATACATCGATGACACTGAGGTTATACCGTGCCCGACATGAAGCTCTTTACTGGTAACGCTACACCAGAACTTGCAAAAAAAGTTGCAGAACGCCTATTCATTCAACTTGGTAAAGCAAAAGTAGGTCGCTTTAGCGACGGTGAAATAAGCGTTGAAATTGAAGAAAATGTACGTGGTGGAGATATCTTCATCCTACAGTCTACTTGTGCACCAACTAATGATAACTTGATGGAATTGATCGTAATGGTCGATGCTATGCGCCGCGCTTCAGCCGGTCGTATTACCGCAGTTATTCCTTATTTTGGTTATGCTCGTCAAGATCGTCGTGTACGTTCTTCTCGTGTGCCAATTACGGCTAAAGTAGTTGCTGACTTCCTTTCTAGTGTAGGTGTTGACCGTGTATTAACGGTTGATTTACATGCAGAACAAATTCAAGGTTTCTTCGATGTACCAGTGGATAACGTTTTCGGTACGCCAGTACTGCTAGATGATATGAAACTGAAAAATCTAGAAAACCCTGTGATTGTTTCTCCAGATATCGGTGGCGTTGTACGTGCTCGTGCAAACGCAAAATTACTTGATGAAGCTGATTTAGCGATTATCGATAAACGTCGTCCAAAAGCTAACGTTGCACAAGTAATGCACATTATCGGTGATGTAAAAGATCGTGACTGCATCCTAGTCGATGACATGATTGATACTGGCGGTACTTTATGTGCAGCGGCAGTAGCATTGAAGAAAAATGGTGCTAAACGTGTATTTGCATACGCAACTCATCCAGTATTCTCAGGCAATGCGATTGAGAACCTTCGTGATTCTTGTATCGATGAAATTGTTGTAACAGATTCAGTGCCTCTATCTCCAGAAGTAGCTGCACTACCAAATGTACGCGTATTGAGCTTAAGCCCAATGCTAGCTGAATCTATTCGTCGCGTGAGCAACGAAGAGTCAATCTCAGCAATGTTTAAATCAGCTTAATTAATTTTAACTGCTGAAAGACAAACATAAAACCGAGTTGGGTCATACCTAACTCGGTTTTTTATTTTCCGGATGATAGTTCTTTATAGCAGCGATAACGTCTCGCAGAACAGCCTCTAAAAAGGCTTAGTTGAGCTTTGGCTTGAGTCAGGGTAAAATAGCGCGTTTTTTGGTCAATCGCTGATATAGCGTTTGTGCCAAACAGATCTTATTTCGAAGCATATTATTTTTATTTGAACAACACGATAACAGGTAAACCATGAGTAACGATATTCGTTTAATCGTCGGCCTTGCGAATCCAGGTCTAGAATATGCCCGCACCCGCCATAATGCCGGAGCATGGTTTATTAACGAATTAGCCAAATGGCATAATACTCAGCTCCGTGAAGAAGCTAAATATTTCGGCCATACCGCACGGATTACCGTTGCAGGCAAAGATGTGCGCTTATTAATCCCGTCTACCTATATGAATTTAAGTGGCAAATCAGTCTCTGCGCTCGCAAATTTCTTTCGTATCGATGTGACTGAAATTTTAGTAGTACATGATGAATTAGATTTACCTCCAGGCGTAGCGAAACTTAAACAAGGTGGTAGCCACGGCGGTCACAACGGCCTTAAAGATATCATCAGTAAAATGGCTAACAGCAAAGAATTCTACCGTTTACGAGTCGGTATTGGTCATCCAGGCAGTAAAGAAAAAGTAACCGGTTACGTACTTGGTAAGGCTCAGCCAAAAGAGCAAGAACAAATGGATGCGGCCATTGATGAAGCGGTACGTTGCATCGACATCCTGGCTAAAGATGGCATGGTCAAGGCTATGAGCCGTTTACATACATTCAAAGCGCTATAACGACAAAATAATAAATACACATTAGAGACGATAAATAGACTTTGTTTATCGGTCAAAAATTAAAGTTATGCTCATTATAATAATTTGCATAACACTCCAGTTTCAATGAAACAGACTATTTAAAAAAGGTAAAGAACATGGGTTTTAAATGCGGTATCGTAGGCTTACCAAACGTAGGTAAATCAACTCTATTTAATGCATTAACACAAGCGGGTATCGAAGCTGCAAACTTCCCATTCTGTACAATCGAACCAAATACCGGTGTTGTGCCAGTGCCAGACACACGTCTAGACGCACTTGCTGCGATCGTAATACCAGAACGTGTTTTACCAACAACGATGGAATTTGTTGATATTGCAGGTCTAGTTGCTGGTGCATCAAAAGGTGAAGGTTTAGGTAACAAATTCCTAGCTAACATCCGAGAAACTGACGCAATTGGTCACGTGGTACGTTGTTTTGAAAATGAAAACATCATCCACGTTAACAACAAAATTTCACCTCTTGATGATATTGAAGTAATCAACACGGAATTAGCACTATCTGATATGGATAGCTGTGAGAAAGTACAGTTACGTCTTGCTAAGAAAGCGAAAGGCGGCGATAAAGACGCTAAGTTTGAGCTGACAGTATTAGAAAAAGTACAAGCGCATCTAGAAGAAGGCGAAATGATCCGCTCTCTAGAACTAACTAAAGAAGAAAAAGCCGCTATTGCTTATATGAACTTCTTAACATTCAAACCAACTATGTATATTGCTAACGTAGATGAAGATGGTTTTGAAAATAACCCATTCCTTGATTCAGTGCGCGAACTTGCCGAGAAAGAAGGCGCCGTTGTTGTTGCGATTTGTGCATCAATGGAATCTGATATCGCGGAGCTTGATGAAGACGAACGTGAAGAGTTCATGGCTGACATGGGCATCGAAGAACCGGGTTTGAACCGTGTTATTCGCTCTGGTTATGAGTTACTTGATCTACAAACTTACTTCACAGCCGGTGTTAAAGAAGTGCGCGCTTGGACTATCCCAGTCAATGCAACAGCACCACAAGCAGCTGGCAAGATCCACACTGATTTTGAAAAAGGCTTCATCCGCGCTGAAGTAATTGGTTACGATTCATTTGTAGAACATAAAGGCGAAGCTGGCGCTAAAACAGCAGGTCAATGGCGCTTAGAAGGTAAAGATTACATCGTTAAAGACGGCGACGTAGTACACTTTCGCTTTAACGTTTAATCATTAATAATTGTAAATAAATAACAGCTAGGACTTCTTTTATTAACGAGAAATTCTAGCTGTAAATAGCATCATCAACTAAAGTGTATCCTGCTATAATTCAACGCTGAGATTAAAAATTGCATGTAGTGGCGACAGGATTTGTATAGAATCTCAACAAATGCCATTTTTAATATTATTTTACTAAAAAATAGTTGACGAACTTAGCAGTAATTAGCATAATGCGCCCCGTTCCAACGAAACAGGTAACTGACGTTGAAACAAGATTTAAGATGGCCATGTAGCTCAGCTGGTTAGAGCACAGCATTCATAATGCTGGGGTCACAGGTTCAAGTCCCGTCATGGCCACCATCTTAATTCTATGTATGTCCTAGACATATGAATCAGTAGGGATATCGCCAAGCGGTAAGGCACCGGGTTTTGATCTCGGGATTCTGAGGTTCAAATCCTCATATCCCTGCCATATATAAACGACTGGCTTCATTGCGGGTTGTTAAGTTTATAAACATCGTTTTCATTAATTTGTTTAACGCTACCAAGTTTATAAATACAAAGAATATTGTGCGGAAGTGGCGGAATTGGTAGACGCGCTAGATTTAGGTTCTAGTATCGCAAGGTGTGAGAGTTCAAGTCTCTCCTTCCGCACCATGCTTTAATGTCTAACGACATAAAGAATTGTAGGGATATCGCCAAGCGGTAAGGCACCGGGTTTTGATCTCGGGATTCTGAGGTTCAAATCCTCATATCCCTGCCATATACCAACACAGACTTAGGTCAGTGTTAACATTATAAGGTTTATTGAACTCTAACCATTCAATACTACCAACCTTGTGATGATAAGAATATTGTGCGGAAGTGGCGGAATTGGTAGACGCGCTAGATTTAGGTTCTAGTATCGCAAGGTGTGAGAGTTCAAGTCTCTCCTTCCGCACCATGCTTTAATGTCTAACGACATAAAGAATTGTAGGGATATCGCCAAGCGGTAAGGCACCGGGTTTTGATCTCGGGATTCTGAGGTTCAAATCCTCATATCCCTGCCACTTTTATTTTATTTGTATTCATACAGGTAAAATGAAAACAAAGTAAGAATGGCCATGTAGCTCAGCTGGTTAGAGCACAGCATTCATAATGCTGGGGTCACAGGTTCAAGTCCCGTCATGGCCACCATTCTTATTTTGAAAAATAAAACATTGCGGAAGTGGCGGAATTGGTAGACGCGCTAGATTTAGGTTCTAGTATCGCAAGGTGTGAGAGTTCAAGTCTCTCCTTCCGCACCATGTTTTATATAGAATAAATTGTAGGGATATCGCCAAGCGGTAAGGCACCGGGTTTTGATCTCGGGATTCTGAGGTTCAAATCCTCATATCCCTGCCATTCTATTCTATCTTCGTACACACTCCTATATACCAATTCAATACATCCTATTCATGACTCTTGTTTTATAAAACATCTACTTATCAAACATAAAAGTTAAATTATTGTTACTCCAATTTATACTATTCAATGATACTCACTCTGAATATACTAGTACAATCCCCATGTATAACACATGTCCTACTCCATACCTGTTTATATACAAATAAAATCAACTTAATCCTCATAAAACGCTAATAACCTACCCAATTAGGTCCATATCACATATGTTAATTATTGATTAAACAAATGTTTAATTTTGTTTCTTATTTCCATATTTTTTTTGCTAGAATGCTCATTATCTCAAAAGTAGTAAAGTAACCACTACACTTCGATGTCATTTTGCAGGGAAGATATAATGCTACAGAATTTATCAATAACCACTAAAGTGAATCTCGCACTCAGTGCCTTATTCATTCTTATCCTTATCATTTCAGCATTTTCCCAAAGCAAACAAGAAACAGCACTGGTACTCGATGTCTTAGAACAGCAAGCACATGAACAAACCGACACTTATTTTGATAGTCTCAATACAATGATGCTTACCGGCACCATAGGTCAACGCGAGATGTTACGTCAAAAAATGCAAGAAAACGATAATATAAAAGATATTCGCGTCATCAGAGCAGAGAAGGTAAATGAGCTTTATGGACCCGGCTTCTCTGGTGAATCAATTCAAGACGATTATGATCGCAGAGCGCTAAAAGGTGAAACAATCACGACTGTTATTGATACGGAGCAAGGCCCAACACTGATTGTAACTAAGCCGCTAATCGCATCTAAAAATTATCGTGGGACAGACTGCACAGCTTGTCACAATGCTAAAGAAGGTGACATCCTTGGAGCTGTCAGATTAGAGTATTCTTTGACAAGCTTCTTTAAAAAAGTACAGCGGAATATTTTAAGTGCAACAATGATCCTCGCGGTAGTCCTCATCTCGGGGCTGCTTTTAACTTTATTTATCATCCGTAAAGTCATCCTAAATCCCATTAGAGACCTCACTCATAGTATGGAAGTTGCCAGTGATACTCAAGATGTAACAACACTTATCACAGTTAAAAATAATGACGAGATTGGTCGAATGGTCACCGCCTTTAACTACATGATGTCTAATTTCCATAATAGCTTAACTCATGTGTTAGATACTGCTGAACAGCTTGAAGATATCTCAACTAAACTCAGTACCGCATCAAATCAAACTTACCATTCCGCGAGTCAGCAAAAACAAGAAACACAGGTGATTGGTGAAACCATCACCAACATGAAATCACAAGTTGATGATATTCAGTCCAAGGCAAATCTTACCACCACAGCATCAACTCAAGCGGCACTGCAAACAGATAAAGGTAATAACCTAGCAAGTGTCACTATTGCTGAAATAACAGCGCTTACCAACCAATTAGACAATGTTGTCGAGCAAATGCATAAGCTTGGTGAACAGACTCACAATGTAACGAAAATCCTATCTGTGATTAACTCAATTTCAGAGCAAACTAACTTATTAGCTTTGAATGCTGCGATTGAGGCTGCCAGGGCCGGTGAAAGTGGGCGCGGGTTTGCAGTTGTGGCTGAAGAAGTTCGAGCATTGGCAATCAAAACCAACAATTCCACTCAAGAAATACAAACGATTGTCAGCTCATTAACTGAAACATCAAACAATTCTTTCCAAGCAATGGATACTGCGAAAGCAACCGCTGCTGCTGGCGCGATTAAAGTCAGTGAATTAGCGAATATGTTGAATGAAATATCTACAGAGATGCAAGCCATCAATCAGTTAAATGACTCTGTGACTGAATCTTCTGAATTACAGCAACAGCTGACTTCAAATATAGAACTCAACATCAGCACGATTGCAACTCACTCAGATGAAACAACCTCAGTGGCTACACACGCGAACTCGATGAGTCAAGAGTTGTTAGCGCATTCCAGTGAACTATTAGCTAAAGTAAAAGAGTTTAAACTTAGCTAACTGGCTACAAGTGAATGAACAAATAAGGCGTACATAATAAACACAAAAAAGCGAACCTCTTGAGATTCGCTTTTTTAATTTTGTTATCTTACAAATATTTTTATGCTTTAAGACCAATGGCATAGCGTAACGCTTGGCGTTTCAATGGCCCCGCTTTATTCGCTAATGCCAAACCGATATTACGGATAATTTTCAAACCGCGATTTTTAGAACTGAACGTTGAATAAAACAGATCCATCGTCGACTGCATTAACATATTATCTGGTCGGCGGCTGTTCTGATATTGCTTTAACAATTCTTCACTATGCCAATCTTGCTTTTCAATTACCGCAGTACGAATTAATTCGCAGATCTCTTTTACATCTTTAAAGCCAATATTGACGCCTTGGCCCGCTAACGGATTAATCGTATGCGCAGCATCGCCCATTAACACAACACTACCTTTATAGTAACGTTGTGCATGACGGCGAGTCAGAGGGAAAGCGCCGCGGTTCGTCACTTCAAACTCACCAATAAGATCGGGAAAATTGGCTTGTACTTCTTGTTTCAACTCTGCATGAGACAATGACATTAACTGACGAATTTTATCCGCCTGATGATACCAAACCAAAGATGCCTTACGTCCAGCTAAAGGTAAAAATGCCATCGGCCCCGTTGGCGAAAACTCTTGCCACGTAACATCTTGCTGGGCTTTTTCAGTATCGATATTAATCAACATACAATGTTGCTGATAATCCCAACTGTTGATACCGATATTAGCTTGCTGACGAATAAATGAGTTAGCACCATCCGCAGCTAAGATTAATTTAGCTTGTAACTTTTGACCTGAATCGAGCGTGAGCCGTGCTTTATTTTGTTCCTGCTGGAATGCCGCGACTTTATTGGGGCAAAACAACGTTACATTGTTATGACGCTGCATAGCTTCCAATAGACCTAATTGGATAACCCTATTTTCAACGATATAGCCGAGCTTGTCGTACCCAATATCTGCAGCTTTAAATTTAGTTGCACAACCCCCTTGATCCCACGTTTCCAGGCCTCGATAAGGGCAAGTACGCATTTCTCGAATACTCGACCATGCTCCAGTTGCGACTAATAATTGTTGAGAAGCAAGACTAATTGCCGAGACCCGTAAATCTAACGCTTGTTCAAATGAAAATGCAGGTGTTTCAAATGCCTCAACAACGGCAAGGTTAAGTCCCGATGGTGCTAACAAATTAGCCGCACTAGCACCAACCATACCGCCACCAACAATAATCACATCGAATTCTTGCATCTCGCCAAACTCTTGCATTGTATTTCCCAAGCTATCTACAGATAAATATTTAATCAAAACAGAATTCTACCAAGCTTTAGCGATAATTGATGCCTTAACATGGATAAAATCAAGGCAACTTTATCAGCCTAAATGGCATAATATCTAGTCAATGACGTATTTAGTCAGTAGAATACGCGATCTTCTGTGTGCCTGCACACTCTCAGTTTTAGCAATGTATAATAAAGAGCAACGTGGACAATGAGTAAAAAACTTCACATTAAAACCTGGGGCTGCCAGATGAATGAATATGATTCATCAAAAATGGCAGACTTGTTAAATGCCGAAAATGGCTTTGAACTTACCGAAATCCCTGAAGAAGCAGATGTCCTGCTACTAAATACCTGCTCAATCCGCGAGAAGGCACAAGAGAAAGTATTTCATCAGCTCGGTCGTTGGAAAAAGCTAAAAGTTAGAAATCCCAAATTAATTATCGGTGTTGGCGGCTGTGTGGCTTCGCAAGAAGGCAAGGCTATTCAAAAACGAGCAACGTATGTTGATCTAGTATTTGGTCCACAAACATTGCACCGTTTACCGGAAATGATCGGTCAAGTACAACACGGTGAAAAAGCCGTTGTGGATGTAAGCTTCCCAGAAATCGAAAAGTTCGATCGCATGCCAGAGCCTCGCGCTGAAGGTGTTTCTGCATTTGTTTCTATTATGGAAGGCTGTTCTAAATACTGTACTTTCTGCGTAGTACCCTATACACGTGGTGAAGAAGTAAGTCGTCCGCTTGATGACGTACTTTACGAAATCGCTCAACTTGCTGAACAAGGCGTCCGTGAAGTAAACCTA
>Ga0209396_1003900_pt1 | contig 14733 bp, 14 predicted proteins | sample GOMGulsemesocosm_6_FD_184638 | JGI IMG/M metagenome (GOLD analysis project Ga0209396, IMG submission 184638) | Methane-oxidizing microbial communities from mesocosms in the Gulf of Mexico - GOM8C Gulf of Mexico (SPAdes) (version 2) | ecosystem: Environmental > Aquatic > Marine > Cold seeps...
GTAAAATTTTGGCCACTTGTCGTGATTTAAGTGCTACAGGTATGGCCATAGAAATGAGCCATCCTATTGAGTTAAATACTTGTGTTAAGGTGAGTATCGAGTCAGCAAATAATAATGTTCAGCCGCTCGAAATTTCAGGAAAAATTGTAAGAGTTACTGAAGAAGGTGATGAATGCTTTTTAGTTGGTATTAATATCGCTGAAATAGATTAGTAACTGGTTTATTCTTACTTCAGCCTAAAGTTAAACGCTGAACGCATAGTAGTTAAATAAAAAACGAGCATCTATTGCTCGTTTTTTATTTTATCAACTTCATAAAGTTTAGTTTAGTTTAGTTTAGCTAACCTGACACACTAAGCCTTTCAAATAATAGCCTTCTGGATAATTAGATGAAATAGGGTGATCGGCTGCTTGCTGAAGGCGTTCAACAAAATGCACTTCACGTCTAGCATCTAAAGCCGCATCTGCAACAACTTTTTGAAATAAGCTTGCTTCCATTAAACCAGAGCAAGAAAACGTTAACAGTATACCGCCAGGCTTTAAGAGCTGCATGGCAAGCATATTAATGTCTTTGTAACCACGACAAGCACCGGTAAGTTGTGCTTTAGATTCAACAAACTTTGGAGGATCTAGAATTATCATGTCAAACTGACGTTTTTCCTCACGATAAAGTCTTAACAATTTAAAGACATCGGCTTTAACATACGAAACATCTTTGTCTTGTAAGTTATTAAGCGCTACATTTTCTTTTGCTAAATCGAGTGCCGATTGTGAAACATCAACATTAATGACCTCTTTCGCGTCATTAGCAGCACAATGTAAGGCGAAAGTACCTGTATAAGAAAAACAGTTTAAAACGCTTTTGCCTTTTGAATAACGACCTGCTGTAACACGTGAGTCACGTTGATCTAGGTAAAAACCTGTTTTGTGACCTTTGGCAACATCAACATTAATTGATAAACCATGCTCTTTTATTACACAAGCGGTAGATGCTAAAGGCTCAGTTAACCAACCGGTAACAGGCTCTAACCCTTCCTTTTTACGAACATCTACATCTGAGCGTTCATAAATACTACAACCAGGGTATAAACTTTTGAGTACTTCGACTAACGTATAACGATGGAAGTCTGCACCAGCACTTAATAGCTGACAAACAATTAGGTTGTCGTATTTATCTATGGTTATTCCGGGTAAACCGTCAGACTCACCCGCAATTAAGCGGTAGCCTGTTAAACCACCTTCTTCAATATACCAATCACGTCTAGATTGAGCGCTTAACAATTTTTTACGAAAAAATTCACTATCAACTTCTTCGTTTTCATTAAAGGTCCAAACGCGTACGCTAATTTGAGATTCTGGGGAGTAAGCTCCGCGAGCAAGCCATTTTTCCTTGTGATCATAAATATCTACGGTGTCGCCTAACATAGGTTTGCCTTTGATTTTATTGATCGCTTGAGAAAATATCCAAGGATGTTTTCGTAATAAAGACTTCTCTCGGCTTACTTTTAAATAAATTCTTGCTGACATGTGACTATACTTATCTGAGCAGGTAAATGAAATTGCGCAGAGTGTAGTCAATGCGACGCTCTGGTGCAATCTTCAAACTAAGTTATTTTGGTTTAAATTATGGAGCAACAAGTATGAATGTTAGTTATATGGCCCATGTAAGTGGAAAAGTGCAGGGCGTCTATTTCCGTGCGTCTAGTCAACAAATTGCTATTGACCACGGTTTAAGTGGTTATGCACGTAACTTAGCTGACGGTGATGTTGAAGTGTTAATGTGTGGCGAGGAAAAAGAAGTTGATAAAATGCTCGAATGGTTAACCCATGGGCCTCCACAAGCTGAAGTCTCAAATATGCAAAAAAAGAAAGTCCAATGGCAAGAGCATCACTTTTTCGCGATAAGTTAGTGTTTTGTAGAAAGGTACTCAGGTTGATTTTTTAGACGCTATCTCGCTTACCCCAGAAAACATTGGTGTTTACGGATATTTCTTTGCTGAAAAGTTAATAACTCAATGTTGATAAAAAACAGTGATTTTAAATCAGTGTGAGTTAACAGTTTATTAAGAAGGGTTTAAGGAATTAATATCAGCGGAAGAAATATACGCTGTAATTAACTTTGTTATTAATAGCAAAATGCCGATAAAGCTCATCAACGTATGTTGGAAAGAGACAATATCGGCAAGTTAGTTTGACTATTTTTTATAAAGTTAACTAATTAGACTTTATTTTTGAATTTTCATTATTTGTTTACGACGAACACCTAAGCCTAAAAGACCTAAAGCTAAAATTGCAATTGTTGCTGGCTCTGGAACTTCAGTATGGGGACCTGGGTCACAATCAAAAGTACATAGACCACCAAAAAAAGTAATATGAGATAATCCTTTATCACCCGGTGTAGTCCAATCACCGGTTGTCACTGATTTTGCTAAATTCATACAATCAAAATTTAGATTAATATCAACATCAGCACCTATACCACAATGTTCAGCATTATTATCTTCAATTGTCCAAAATAAACGGAAACCACCATCACTACTTTTTGACCCTGATTTAGTGATCCAAAAGCGAATGTCAGGATAGGTATTATCATATGACCAAGTGCCCGTTTTGTTTTCTTGACTTAAATTACTAAACGTCCACATAGTCTCATCAACTTTGTTAGCATATTGAGAACTTTCATCATATTCATCATATCCATCAGATAGTAGAACATCAGCATCATCAGCATCATTGGTACCAAATTTTGCAATTACATTAGCAAGGTAATGAAGTTCATTATTTGAATCAGTTATTGATATACGACAATCATTAAAGTTTGTACCTGTGGTATTGATATCATCAAAATATGCATTCTTTGAAGAACATTCATTAGTTGCTTCTATTCCAACAGAAACTGTTATAACACCGTTTTCTGTTATCATATTCGAAACGGGAGTAATATTAGCCAAACTATTAAACGAAATAGTTGCTAATAACGCTAAGGTCAAAATTGATATGATGCGATTTGTGATAGAGCTTAATAATGTCATTCTAAACTTCCATAATTAGACGAATGTTCTATTAGTATACTTTAATGCAATAATTACACCGAAAAGTATAAGTTGATGGAAATCAGGTGGTTGACAACTTAGTCGTTGTTTTACTATCGATTTATTATTGATAGTGTAAAATATCCTGACACAAATGGTTGATTGTTAACGGAATGTGTAATATTTGTTGTGTGTTGTTAAGTTAGCGAAATAGTTAACTAAAATTGGAAAAACCGCAATTTCTGTTGAATTATTAACTGAGAAAAAGCACTATCTGTATTGTTTATCTAAATATTTGAGAAGTTAATGGATTATAAAGTATTTTCCCCCTCTGCCTGTTTATTTATTGGCTTACTATTTTTTCCAAATTATGTGGCAGCAGTTGACCAAAATTCTTTAGAGAAGGCTAATGTTGCTTTTAAAGATAATAAGTATAGTGAAGCGCTCATTCACCTAAAAAACTTGACTCAAACAGAGCCCAATAATCTAGCCGCTCATCTCTTAATGGCAGAGGTACTTATTGCTTCAGCAAAAGGTTCGGCAGCTGAAGTTGAACTTGATCTCGCTGAAAGCCTAGGGGCTGACAAAAACCGAACATTATTATTATTTGCCGAAGCGTATTTATTACAAGGTAAATATAATGAGGTGGTCGAACATTTAGATCTCCCTGTTCAGGATGATATATTATCAGCTAAAGTTAATGTTTTAAGAGGGCATGCACAATTAGGGTTACGTAGATTAAAATTATCAATTGCAAGTTATCAAAAAGCGTTAACATTCAATAATAGTAATGTAGATGCACAACTAGGCTTAGCGCAAGTTGCCCTAAATTACTATCGTTTCGACGAAGCTCAGGTATATGTAGATGATGTACTGAAGGGATATTTTCCTCCGGTAAAAGCTTGGATACTAAAAGCGAGTATTCATCAAAGCTTGGCAGAATTACAACCTGCATTAAAAGCAATTAATAAAGCATTATTAGAAAATCCAAGACATGTGCAAGCTTTAATTATTCGCGCTAGTTTATTAATTGAATTGCGTGATTATACTAACGCTAAAAGAGATGTCGATACTGTCTTTGAACTTGTGCCCAATGAACCCAAGGCACAATTTTTAATGGCCTTAATCGACTCTAAAGAAAATAATAATTTAAACAGGAAACAACAGTTTTCTCTACTTAGTGAGACGCTTTCGAGGTTAGATAATGATACATTAACTAATAATCCTAATTACTATTACTTAGCCAGTGTAGTTGCGTTTCAGCAGGGAAGTTACTCAGCGGCCGAGCAATACATTAAAAATTACTTAGAAATAGATAGCTTAAACATTAAAGCAATGATGTTTTCAGCTACTATACATATGGCGCTCAAAAATTATTCTCCTGCTCACTCAATTTTAATCAAAGCAAACTTATTAGAAGATAATAATCCGAAAGTACTCTCTTTGTTAGGCTTGGTGAGTACAGAGCTTAAGCAACATGAACAAGCAAAATTCTATTTTCAAAGAGTTGTAGAACTATTACCTGACTCTGCGATTGCTGCTCAGAAATTAGCGAAAAATAGTATCGACATGGGGCAGTATCAACAAGCCATAAGTACATTACTTGCTATTAACTCTTCATCTCAATATCAGTCAACGATTAGTTTTTTACTCGTTCAAGCTTATGTAAAATCAGGGCAAACGCAGAAAGCTTTAACCCTTGCAGAAAAATTAGTTAAAACAAATCCAAATAATAAAGAATTTATTCATCATCTAGGGTTTATTTACCAAATAGCTGCAGATCATGTAAGGGCAAAACAGTCATTTGAACAAGCAATTATAATTGATGCTATGCACACTAAGTCAATTATTAGCCTGGCTGAAACCATGCAAGCAATGGGAGATATTAAAGAATCTTTTAAACTCTTAGAGCAAGCGTTAATAATACAAGAAAACAATAGTGAACTACTAAATGCTTTAGGCAAAAGTTATGCGAGAACTCGACAGTATGAGCAATCGGTTACCTGGTTTAAAAAGGCTTATAAGGTAGACAACAATAACAAAGAGTTGCTTAAACAATTATCTATGAGTTATATGGCTGCAGGGAAGGTTGTTGAAGCAATAGAGAGTATTGAAAGCTATTTAACTAACCATGAAAAGACTGCTGATTTGTATATTTTATTAGCTCAGTACTATCAACAGCAAAACAATGTAGATAAAGCTCTGCAGAATTATAATAGTGCAATAAGAAATGAAGGAAATAAAGGTGAAGTGTACTTCTTAATAGCTCAGCTCCATCAAAGACAAAATAATCATAGTGATGCAATTGAAATGTATCAAAAGTCTGCTGCTTGGTCTGATAATAAGCAAGCTCCATTGATTACATTAAGCCAATTACTAAATCAACAAAAAAGACCACTTGAAGCTATTAAAATTGTAAAACAGTTCGTAGAAGAGGAAAATCAAACCATAAAGCTTCGTATGGTGTTAGCTCATGCTTATTATTTGTCAGGGAAATATAATAATGCGGAAAATAATTATAAACAGTTATTAGCACTGGTACCCATAAAAGCAAATTACCGAGAAAATATAGTTGTTGGTTTAAGTTTGGTCTACCAAGCTAAGAAACAAACTCATAAGGCAACTAAATTGCTTGCTAAAGCTTTAGTAGGAAAGCCTAAAAGTTTCTTAATTAATAGTTCACTTGCTGAAATATATATGAATAAAAGCCAATGGAAACGTGCTTATGATATTTACCTAAACTTATTGGATGTATACCCACAACAAGCAATTTTACTGAATAATACGGCATTTGTTGCTTCAAAATTGTCGCTTTATGATGATGCAAAACGTTATGGTTTAGCTTCTTTGAATATTACAGATAAGCAACCTGATTCACTGGATACTTTAGGATGGATTTATTATCTAACGCAGGAATTTGATAAAGCACTACCTTTATTTCGACAAGCACTTGCTTTAGATTTTTCTAAAATTGAAATTAAATATCACTTAGCATTAACACTAAAAGCACTTGATCGAGAAAAAGAAGCATTCAATACATTAGAAGAAGTTGTTAATAGTAAACGTAATTTTTCTGATAAAAAAGAAGCTAAAAAATTATTAGATTTATGGGCTGAAGCATTAAATAGTAAAAAAAATATTTAAATATTGTGTAACTCACTTACCGGTATTTTTACTGAATTTTGATTGTTTAGCCGTCCATATATCACGCATTAATATGTTCATTGTTACTTGAAACAATCAAAACAAATAACAGCTGGTTTTTACAACAACTGGTTTCTTATAAATAATATTTATTGCTCATTATTCGGGTGTTATGTACAAGAGAATCTATTTTTATGCCGGTTCCAAATCCAGCAAGAATCATGACATTTGTATCGCCAAAAGATCTTAACCTATGGCTGAATGTAAATCATAACGTCGAAAGTGAACTCTGGGTGAAAATATTCAAAAAGAAGACTAGGATCCCGAGCGTGACTTGGGATGATGTCGTGGTTGAGATGTTATGCTTTGGCTGGATCGATGGCATTAAAAAGTCAATAGATGATCAAGCCTATCTTCAGCGGGTAACACCAAGGAAAGTGGGAAGCAACTGGTCGAAAAGGAACAGAGAACATGTAGAACGTTTGATAAACGAGGGTCGGATGACAGAATATGGACTCGTACACGTTCGTGCAGCGCAAGCAGACGGTCGATGGGAGAACGCCTACGTAGCAAGCGAAATGAAAGTGCCTGCAGATTTTCTAGAAGCATTAAAAAATAAACCAGAGGCTAAGCAGTTTTTTGAAACACTCACTAAATCCAGTAAATATATCATAGCGTACGGACTGACAAGTGCGAAGAAACCAGAAACTAGAAAGCGGCGGTTTTCAAAATACTTAGACATGCTTGTACGAATGGAAAAGCCATCTTAGATCCTAAATACAAAAATAAGATATAAAACCTCCTTTAATCTATAAAAAAACACTTGGCTTGTTTTGCGACTTACCTATTATGAATCTCTTATTCGGGAGTAAAGCGGTAATATTATTCAAGTGTCATGTCCGAATATGGCGAGTATTAAATAAAGGGCGGCTTATAATCAAATCACTTTTTATAAATAGGTTTAAGAAATGAAAATTGATTTTTTAATAAAAGGATTACCAGCAGATAGCTTTCATGAGTTCATGGTCAAAAATAATGAAGAGTTAAAACTTGTTGATGCAGCTTGGTTTACAGTAGATGCAGACCCAGGATACCCGTGTCGTGTTTCTTTATTAGATGCAAAAATTGGAGAAAGAGTTTTAGCTTTATCTTTTTGTCATCATGATGTTAATTCACCCTACAAGGCATCTGGACCAATATTCGTCCGTGAAAATGCTCCGCTAGTTAAATTAGATATTAATGAAGTACCTAAAATGCTAAAACATAGATTACTTTCAGTAAGAGCTTATAACTCTAAAAAGTTAATGATCGGGGCTGAGGTGGTGCAAGGCTCAGGGCTAGAGCTTGCAATTGATAAGCAATTTAATAATAGCCAAGTTGAATACATTCATATTCATAATGCCAATCCAGGTTGCTTTAATTGTAGTGTACATCGTGCCTAACAAGTTAATGAAACGTAAGCTAAACACTTGCCTTTTACCATTTGTTTTTATATATACCCGCCGACTATATATCGTACTTAGTTGGCGCAATATCGCTAGGAGTTTGTGTTGATTATTATAAAAACTGAAAGGTTAATTATTCGTAAAATTACATATGAGGATGCTGAAAACTTATCTAAAGTGTTGTCTGACCCTATGGTAATGCAATATTCTACGATAGGTGTTCATACAGATGAACAGATTTCTGATTATATTGCTAACTGTAATAAACAATATGAGCTAAATGGTTATGGGCATTGGGCAATTTATAACGCTATTGATGATGAGTTTATTGGCGTGTGTGGCCTTAACAAGCATAATGTAGACGGTGATGGTCTTATACATATCAATTATCGACTTACAACTGAACACCAAGGTAAAGGTTACGCTGTTGAGTCTACATGCGGTGTATTAAATTTTGCTAAAAATACTTTAAAGCTTAAAACTCTATACGCATTAATAGAGCCAGCGAATATTAACTCTATTAAAGTGGTTAATAAGACAGGTTTTCAATTCATTAAATCTTCTGTGTTTCGCGGCTTCGAAATAGATATTTATCAAGTGCATCTAACAGAACTTAGCCAATAGAAATATGTAAGTGTTGGCTAAGTTCGCTTTGCTACAAAATATGAGCTAACCTCTTTGAATCACCAAATGTCTCTATTAATTCCACACCTTTATACGAATATCTGTTTTCAATAAGTAGGCCATATATTCATACTATCTATTAGAGCTCACATCGGCTAATACGACACTTAACTATAACTAAAGTCGTTCTAGAGTTTCCCCTGTGCTGTTAAAAGTATTTTTCATTCCAATCTTGCCCATAATAAATTGTTTTATAGCTTAGATATAGTCGTTGTGTTTTTAGATTAGTGAATGTTATATTGTTGTTAAATTATACGATATGTTTCTGTATTTAAGGATAAATGTCAGCTAACAAGTAAAATAGTTATATTTGTTTAGTCCCGTTTCATTAATCTTTTAGCCCATTAGAAATTCGATTGTTAGAGCATTAAAAAATATAAGGTGTATCCATTGAGTCTAGGAAATAAAATTACAGGTAAACTAAATAGCATCGAATATTTTATTGAAAATGCTCCCGTCTATTTAATACCTTTGAAAATATTAGCTTGGATAGTATTGTTCGTCGCCTTAATTGTGACCAACTTTATAGCTATCGGAAAGTGGCCGATATCTGCTATATCTAAAAGACATAGCAAAAAAGAGTTTGTATTAGGAAAGCCTATTAATTTAACTTCTGATAACGATCTTCAGAAACTGGTTTCTGAAAAAGGTACTGTGTTGGTAGATTTTTGGGCTGAGTGGTGTGGTCCTTGTCTCTTAATGGACAGCAACATAAATACAATTGCACAAGAATATGCTGATAAGCTGGCTGTTGTTAAAGTCGATGTATCATTAAATTCAACACTAAGTAAACTATATGGCGTAAGAGGTTTGCCTACTGTTATAGTATTTGACAATGGTGCAGAAGTTATTAGAAAGAGTGGCTCATTAACTAAGCGTCAGCTGATAGAATTGATCGGGTAAAAATAGTGTTAATAAGCTAAACAAACGGATTTTAAAAATTTGCTAGTAGTTTACCTATCTATATTTAAGGCAATACTCGACACCTGGTTAGCAAGCAATATGAGTAAGTAAAGGGTTAACGTGACAGTTGAACTGGCAAACTTTTTCAATTAAACGATTTTTACTCCAATGCTTTCTGTTACAGAAATAGGCTTTATACCTTAGTTATTATTTCTACTGTGAAGATAAACCTAAAAAATATTGGATAAAACTCGTGAATAGCAGTAATGGTTTATTAAATATAGGGAATACAGACTTAAGTGAAGAACTTTGATTCTCACTTATTTTATTGTACTAATCTTTGTTTCATGAGTAGATTGTCATATTTAACATTCAATTAGAGCATTATTGTAATCAACTAAACTTTATAGGGATATAGGGATATGGGGAATGAAAATATGAGTACAGTTATATCTAGAGAAAAAATACCATTCTTTCTTTTGAGAATTGTCACTGGGATAATTATTGCCAGTCATGGTTGGCATCGACTTTTAACCGGAGGTTATGAACCTTTTGGTGGCTGGTTAACAGGTGAAGGCTTTCCTTTTGGTCTGGGCATAGCTTTGGGGATTACTCTTTTTGAAATTATAGGTTCACTTTTTTTAATAGCTGGTAAACAATTACCCTATATATGTGCTACTTATATTATTATCTATATTGCTGGTTTGATTATGGTTCATTTACCGCATGGTTGGTTTGTTGTTGGTTCAGGTTCAAATGGGATTGAGTATAGTGTTTTGTTAATTACTGCACTTTTCTGTATTGGTTATCCGGCAGTTAATCAACTGGAATAAACAGCTCCTTTACCATTTTAATTATACATATCATCAGGTATTTTTTCGTCTGATTTAATAATCAGTTACTTATCCTTGATTATAGTTCTGGTTAATACTTATTTTTGCTTTTTCAAAATGAAGTACTTTATAATGCTCCAATATTTAATAAGAATTTAATGAGTATAGTTATGCGACAAAAACTAAAAATTGCTTACTGTCGAGAAATGGATGAAGCAATACGTTTTTATGAATTAAATGAACTTCATTCCTCATTTTATCATTTAGAACGAGCTCATATTCTTGGTCAAAACTATATAATACCTCATACAAAATCTCACTGGTGGATGCTTAAAGTTGCGTTCAAGCAACATAATTTCAAGGACTTAATTGGCCAAATAACCCGAATAATAGCATCGATATTGTTTTCAAAAATTTGGGTTCCTACAGGAAATACTGGTGGTTCTAATGTTAATCCATTGAAACCAATGGCTATTCCCGATGATTTATATGAAATATTAAAAAAGTAAAACATTACAAGGAGATCAAATGGATACTAAGTTAGCAGAAGTATTTAAATTTGATTCAGTAAGTAAATCTTTAGTTCTGTGCATACTAACTATTGGTTCATACTTAATTTATAAACTCTATCGTTTTTCAAGCCGAATTAACAAACATACAGAACTCAAAATATCTAACGTTTTTATTTATATCACCATTGTATTATTTACAATGTCTTTAGTCAGTCTAATTTATAGTTTAGCTAATTTTCATGAGCCTGAAACTTTAAGCGCTTCTATCGGTATTCATGTTATATCAAGTATTTTTGATGTCACGTGGATAATTATGGTGCGTAATCGTATTAATTATGTTCTATGTGCTAAGAAAGGTGACAAACTTTGGTTAAACCCTTTTATTACTTCAATTTTGCATGTGATTTATATGCAACATAAAATAAATCAAGGTTTAGCTAGAAAATAACATAAGGTTTTCAAACGAGAGCTAATCAGTTGGTTAGCTCCCGCACCTTTTAAATTTGTAGTAAAATTTTTTATTCCTCTTGTTGAGCACTATTCGTTTAGGACAGCCTGTGACATTTGAAACATTATCGGAAAAACATTTAGACATGTTATTCCAGTTTGAGTTAGAAAATAGAGAATGGTTTGAATCAATAATTTATCCGAGAGAAAATTATTTCTATACATACTCAGGTGTAAAAATGCATATTTTCGATTCGAAGATTAATATGAAACTAGGTACTCATTATTCTGGTGTTCTTATTATCGATGACCAAATTGTAGCCCGTGGGAACTTAAAAGATATAAGTATTAAAAATAACAAAGGCTCCGTCGGATATCGGGTTAGCGAAAATTTTACAGGTAAGGGATACGCGACGCATTGCCTTACTGAATTAATAAAAATAGCGGCAGACTCTTATTCGATTAATGAATTAGAAGCACAAGTTTTAGATAATAACCCAGCTTCTAAAGCTGTGTTAAAAAAACTGGGTTTTAAAGCTGAACATTATGAAGCCAATTTCGCTACTCTATCTGGAATTACCCTAGGCTGCACAACCTTTAATACGGTATTCGTATAATAAACAGTGCATTATGAACAAAATACGGTTGTTGTTTTTCAATAAACTCTTATGCTATCGACTCATTTTAGCCTGTTATCAAGGTGTTAGTTTATAAAATTAAAGGATGTAAAATGCTCAACAAATTAATTGTTATTTCGCTATTCTCCCTCCCGTTTTCTGCTTCTGGCGCTGAATTTGAATTCTCACTAGGAGCTGGATTTCAATATAGTGGAGTAATAGGCACTCAATTCGCAGTCAAACATGACGATAGTAAATATTATGTGTCTTTTGGATTACCTGGATATTCATTAGGGATGCAAACTATAACTTCAGATAATGAGAAGCATTCTGTTGGCTTGTCGTTTGGCGAAATTCAAGGGGTTTTCGATGGAGATAGCCAATACGGATTTATAACTTATAATTATCATTTAAATGGTTTTAAAAATAATGGTTGGGTTTTTGGTGCAGGTTTAGGGTTTTATGATGAAGAGTCATATACACCTTTATTTAGTAATGAACGTATTAACCCTTCAAGAAAAACTATGTTTACTTTAGATGTAGGTTATAAATTTTAAGATTTAAAATTATTAAATAAGCTATAAAGAAGTCAAACATGGAACACAAAGAAATCTTAAAACAAATAGTCACATTTGCTTCGAATATAGAGCTCGTTTATTCTGAACTTGTTTATCTGGAATATTATATTTTATGCTTGAAATTCACTTACAGACTTTCTGGATATTAAACTCGGTGAAAATACATGTGTAATGTCTAATTCTTTAACGTTATACACATTCTGTAAAACGAGTTTTGCGCTCATTTGTCCCATTTCATGCACGGGATTATCGATTGTTGTAAGTTTAGGATAAAGGTAATTAGCAAAATTAACATTATCGTAACCCATAATAGATAAATCTTCAGGCAAGTTAAATCCGTGCTCTCTTGCGTACTTCATCGACCCAGAGGCCATTTCATCATTGGCACAAATAATGGCTGAAAAAGAGACCTTTTTGTCAATGAAGTGTTTTAACCCTTCACTACCACCTGTTTCTTTAAAGTCACCAATGTAAAGAAGGTTTTCATAAAAAGGGATGTTTTGTTCAGCAAGTGCTTTTTTATGACCGGTTAGACGACTACTAGCATCAGCTTTAAATTGTGGGCCGGCTATGTAAGCGATATCTTTATGGCCTAAATCAATTAAAGCTTTTGTCGCAAGGTAGCCGCCAAGTTCATTGTTTAAACTAATGCAATTATCGACCAGTTCATCAACATGTCGACTTATTAAATAGACGGGAATTTTTCCTTTACTTAACTCTATTAAATAGTCGTCGCTTACGGCTTCAACGTGAATAATTAACGCGTCGCAATTGCGGCTGATAAGGAATTCAATACCATTTTTTTCTTTTTCCTCTTCACTGTGCCCCGTGGTAATAATAACGTGCTTACCGGCTGCTCTTAATTCTGATTCTATACCTGCCATCATTTGGCCGAAAAAAGGTCCGCTCAATTCCGAAACTAAAACGCCAATACTGTTAGATCGATTCGAAGCAAGTGACTGTGCAATGGAATTTGGTCGGTAATCTAACGCTTTCATAGCGTCTTCAACTTTTATACGGGTTTTTTCACTGACTTTGGCATTTTTATTCATAACCCGAGATACGGTCGCTAAAGAAACGCCTGCGAGTTTAGAAACTTCGTAAATAGTAGCCATGAACGTCCTGTTGGTACGGGTAGTGGGAATGTGGTATTAGGAAAATAATACCACATAGATTAATGCATTAACTAGTTGAAGATGAAAGTAACTAAAATTAATGAGGCTTTTCTGCCAACTTGATTAGTTAGCGACTATTAAGTTGCGTTTTTCATCTAATTCTTCAGTAATTTGTTGGCTTTTAGTACAAGAAAGCGGATAGAACATCATTAAAGCGGCACCAGCAAAAGCAAATGCAGCGGGGATCCAACTCATCAGTAATTGCATGCCCGGTAATGCACCATCAATAGTGCTTTTATCCATGCCATTGTAGCCGTAACCCGCTAGCACAACTAAAACTAATGCACCGGCAAAGCCGCCACCTGTTTTTTGAACAAAAGTGCCTGCAGAGTATATTAATCCTGTCGCTCTGCGGCCATTTTTCCATTCAGAATAATCAGCACTATCACCTAACATAGTGAAAAATAAGGTTGGCATCATGGCGGCAAAAAATTCAGCTGAACATCCTAATACAAAAATGGCTTGAATGTTTCCTGCAGGTACCCAATAGAATCCGGCCGTTAATACGCCACTCGATAATAAAGCAATAATAAAAAGTTTTTGTTTTCCTAATTTTTTTGCTATATATCCAGTACACAAAGCGCCTAAAATTGAGACTAAAAGTAGACCGATAAAATATTTTCCTGCCATTAATTCATCACCAACTTGGTATTTAAAATAATAAGCGATTACGCCATATTTTATGCCATTGAACATCATGGTTAAAAATCCCATACCCAATAATATTAACCAAGGTTTGTTGGTTAATAAGTCCATCATATCTTGTTGAGTGCCACTTAGATTCTTTATGTCTTTATTTAATAAACGTTTGATCAGGCGCCACATAACGAATGCAACAGCAAAGAAGAATAGACCAGTGTACAAATTTCGATAATAGAAGAATAAAGTAATCGCTAATAAAGGCAAAATAATAAACGGTAAATTTTTACTTAAATCAATTAATTCTGACTTCAAACTGTGAGACTTATCAACAGTAGGTGTTACACGCTCTTTTGTGGTGAAAAAGGTTATTAGCATTAATCCCGTCAATAAAGCAGCAAATAAGTACATAGTGTACTGATAACCTTGAGCATCATTACCCTGACCAAAGTAGGCAACTAAATCGGGTAAAAAACCCATGACCAGTAATCCACCCGCAAAAGCACCAGCAAAACGAAAACCTGAAAGGCTAGTGCGCTCAGTATTGCTTGGCGTCATAACACCCATTAAAGCAGAGTAGGGTACATTATTTACGGTATAGGCGAGTGTTAAGCCAATGTAAGTAGCGTAGGCATAAATGAGCTTATTGGTATAACTGAACTCGGGCGTGGTAAAACAAAGTACCATGAATAAAGCTAAAAAAGGCGTCGACCATAAAATCCACG
>Ga0209396_1003902_pt1 | contig 14724 bp, 14 predicted proteins | sample GOMGulsemesocosm_6_FD_184638 | JGI IMG/M metagenome (GOLD analysis project Ga0209396, IMG submission 184638) | Methane-oxidizing microbial communities from mesocosms in the Gulf of Mexico - GOM8C Gulf of Mexico (SPAdes) (version 2) | ecosystem: Environmental > Aquatic > Marine > Cold seeps...
GCTTAGATTATTTATTCTTAAGTCAATATTGATATTATTCATCGTGTTTCTCCATTGTTTGTTGTTTTGATGCCGCCTATATTCGACTTTTTTCTGGTTACTGACAAATGATAAAAACTTTTATCGATTAAGTAATTCTTAACTCATTAGCGCCTTATACAAGCTTTATCCTGTAACTTATAGACAAAAACAGGGCTGCTGGAGAGCTTTTGTCCGTTTTTATGCCGCTGTAGCTGTGAAACTAAAGCCCCACTCACTGCGTATTATTTATAAATCGTTCTATCTTATATTTTGTTGGAGAAGTGTGTGATGCATTCATTGAGCAATCGAATACTCTATGCTTGCCTTGTTGTCAGTTTAAGTACCACAGCAATGGCGGAAAAATTTGAATTCAAAAGCAGTGGCATAAAGACCCAACTGGTTGAGCTTTACACCTCACAAGGTTGCAGTAGTTGTCCGCCAGCAGAGCATTTACTTTCAACACAGTTGCAGAATAATAGATTGTGGAAAGAGCTGATCCCAATCGCATTCCACGTAGATTATTGGGATTATTTAGGTTGGAAAGATATTTACGCGCAAGCAAGCTTTACTGAACGACAACAAAAACATTTTCAATTGGGCAATATCAGTCATGTTTATACGCCAGGCTTTGTCGTTGATGGTCGGGAATGGCGTGGTTTTTTCAGCGCTCATGATATTCCAAAAGCTCAAGAAATGGGTGGAAATCTCACCTTAAGCTGGGACAGTGAAAGTCACAATGCCCAAGTGAGTTATCAGCAGGCTCTCAGGCAGCCTAAATTTTGTTATGTCGCTGTATTGGGTTTTGAGCAAGGTGTTGCTATTCAAGCAGGCGAGAATAAGGGGCTTAAAGTCAACCAGGACTTTGTTGCACTGCAAGTGCGCAAAACCGCCATTGAAACGTCAGGCGGTAATTATCGGTGCCAAGCGGTGATGGATATCAAAATGGCTGGTTTAGCTAAAAATACTCGTGCGATAGTGAGTTGGATCACCGACAGTGCAGAGCAACCATTACAAGCCACCGGCGGGTGGATTTGATGGACTCTGACGAAGGAAGTAGCGAATAATTCCCAAGGTTGCCCCTGTGGAAATATAAGAGGCCATCAAAGATGGAGCTAGTTTCATCTGTCGTTACTTTGTCAGGAAATTTGTAAAAGACCGGCTATTCATTGTGTTTCCTTATCCGTGATATGCCCTCTTAGACTTACCTGACAAAAAGCACAGAGAATACAGGCATAGCAATATAACTTTGTGGATAGTGATATGGAGAAGGGGGCTTTAAATTGGCAAGTTCTTATATAGAAGGAAATTAGCTGCTTTAAAGGCTTACCTAATCATTCTAAACCAACGCCATAAACTAAGTACATCTGCCAATGCGCTTGCGACATAGGTCAATGCGCAAGCTTTCAAAATCTGCCTAGCTGCTACCATATGCTCTGCGGGTAAATAACCTTGGGCTAAGATAGGTAGGGCTTTTTTATAACTCGCATCGTATTCCTCAGGTAGAATTGCCGCGTACATCAACACTGAAATAAGCATAGTGACAATACCTATAGCGATGCCAAAAAACATAATTGCTGGGCTTTTTATAAGAAAAGTCAGTACCGGTATGCCCATTAAAATCATTGATCCGACGCGTTTAATCAACATCGCTTTGCCTAAGTATTGCTGGCGCAATTTAGTTACAGGTTCATTTCTATTAAATTGAATCGCATGGCCCACTTCGTGGGCGGCAACTGATACAGCAGTCAGTGATTTACCGTCATAGACATCTGGGCTGAGACAGACAATTTTTTCATCCGGCGAATAATAGTTTTCACCCGCGCCGCCCATCTGCACTTGCACACCTGTTAGTTCAAAGCGCTCAACAAGATGCGTCGCTAACTGCGCACCAGTGCCCGGCATATTCGGTATCTGCGTTGAATGTTTATGCAAAACATAACGCACCCACAGTGATGGCCCGTACGCTAAAGCTAATAGTAAACAGAGAAATAGGATATAAATCATGGTTTTAATCGTCGCTAATAAGATTGTGAAACCTCAGCATGACTACTGCATTTGATAATACGGCGTTAAAAACAGGCTCAATATGCTCTTTTACACCAGTAAATTCCGCTATTTCGCCTGCTTTTGCCTTGTCTGCATTCGTGACGCTATGCCGAGGTCTCATTGTAAAATAACAAATGAAGCGTGCCGGTGCTACTTTTTATCAAGAGTTACATTTTGGATTTCGCAATAATGAGTAAACCCGTGCATAAAATTGCGATCGCAAAAATCATTTGCTGGGTTATCTGCTCACCCAGTAAAAGCGCCGCAAGCGTCATCGTCACTATGGGAACTAACAGAGAGAAAGGCGCGACTTGTGACACGGGGTGGCGTCGACAGAGCCACGCCCAGCAGCCGTGACTGAGAATGCTGGAGACAATGGTGGAATAGAGTATGGCTAGATACCCTTGGGAGGTTACATTAGCGAGGGTTGATAAAGGAGGGCCCTCCATATAATAAGCGATCATACCCACCAGTGGAGCACCAAAAATAGCTGTCCAGCCGATGATATCTATCGGGCGAATATTACTGGGCATCTTGCGTAGTAACACGGAATATAATCCCATGAACATGGCGGAGGCGGTGGCTGTCATTAAAGCAAGGCTAGCACCGAGTAAATTGGGCTCGTAATATAAAATCAGCATTGCGCTAAAGGCCATTATTAAGCCAATAATCCGGCGTCGTCCCGGTTTTTCTTGCAGCAGCAGCCAAGCAAAAAGTAAGGCAAAAGCGGGATTTAGTTGAATAAATAATGAAATAGCGGAAACATTTGAGGTTAATTGCGAAGCTAAAAATAATAAACCAAAGTGGCCGAGTACTAATGCTAAGGTAATGCACAGGTAATATTTCAGATGGGGAATGGGATTGCGTAAGAAAAAAGCTAACAGTAAACCCACTAAACATAAACGAATAGCCAATGCGCTCCAACTGGGGATTTCAAGCACGGCGTATCTGATGGCTAAAAAGTTTCCACCCCAGCCTATTAATGCAACAGCTAGCGCGAGAAAGTCAATTGCTCTCCAGGGGTGATTGGTAAAATTTGACACGGACGCTTGGCTCTCCAAAGAATAGTACAGTTTTAAATGCGCGGTGAGTATAAAGGAAGGTGTTTACTCAGGCTATATCATTGATACCGGTTTTAGTTGATGTAGCGACCTAAAGTAATAAGTGAGTAAAAAACCGCTATTGAAACTGAAATTCAATAGCGGTTTTTAGCTCGGCTCGAGCTCTAGGTTCGCAAATCTATAGGCGACTGCTTAAAGCACTTTACTGAGGAACTGCTGGGTGCGCTCGCGCTGCGGATTATTGACTAAGTCTTTGGCAGGGGCCAGCTCTTCAATCACCCCTTGATGAAAGAAAGCTATTCGATCGGAAACATCGCGAGCAAAATTGATTTCGTGAGTTACCACAATCATGGTCATGCCATCTTCACGTAACAAGCGCAGTGTATCTAGCACTTCTCCAACAAGTTCTGGATCTAACGCTGATGTCACTTCATCAAACAACATATAGCTAGGTTCCATTGCCAGTGCTCTAGCAATGGCCAAACGCTGCTGCTGCCCGCCTGACATACGTGTTGGGTAGGTCTGTAATTTGTCACCTAAACCAACATGTTTAAGGTGCTTTTCGGCAATACTGTAAGCTTCATCTTTTGATTTTCCCAGCACTATTTGTGGTGCAAGAGCTACGTTATCCATCACTGATAAGTGCGGGAAAGAATTCCACTGTTGGAATACCATGCCTATTTCACGACGTAGTTTGTTCACATTAGTGTCTGCACAGTGCACGTCAACACCGTCCACTAAAATTTGACCACCTTGTATCTTTTCCAGTGCATTAATGCAATACAGCATCGTCGACTTGCCTGAGCCGCTGGCGCCAATGACACTTAATACCTCACCTTTTTCTACACTCAGATCTATGCCTTTAAGTACACGTAAATCACCAAAAGACTTATCAACACCTTGTAACTTAATCATACTGCCACCTCTGTTCTAATCTAGCCGTAATTTTGCCAATGGGGTAAGACAGGGCAAAATAGAAAGCCCCTACGATTGCCAAAATAATGAATGGCTCTTGTGTTCTTGTGATGAGTATTTGCGATGCCCGCAAAAGCTCTAAGTAACCGAGCACCGAGACGAGTGCAGAGTCCTTTAGCACGCCGAGTGCCACACCTGTCCATGCAGGTAGCATCGCTCTGGCGCCAATGGGCCAAACGACATAGCGCATATCTTGAAAATAGCTCATACCTAATGACCTGGATGCGCGACGCATAGACTCAGGCACTGCCTCTATCCCACCACGTGCCACTTGTGCTACCAATGCGCTGGTATAAACGGTTAGTACAATGCAACCGGCTGCAAAGGGTTCTAAAGGAATCCCTAAAATCGGGAAAAAGTTAAAAAACAATAAAAGTTGGATAATCAGCGGAACGCTGCGAAAAATATCTAAGATAGACCCCAAAATATAACGCGCGTATTTGGAGGCGTAGAGAGCCCAACCAAATAAGCAACCGAATACCGATCCGATAGAGATCGAAATAATCGATATCAGTAAAGTACCGCCAGCGGCTTGTGCTAAAAAAGGTAAGTCATTAACACTAAAACTGGTGAAAAACTGTATCGTACTAGCTGATTCTGACATAGCGCTCTCCTAATAAGTAAATAGCCGACGACTGAGTAAGTGAGCAGCCACTAAGATAGCCTTTACTAACACGTAGTAAAAAACAGCGGCAACGAGAAAGAATTCAAATAACCTGAAAGTATTAGATGCTAAGAACTGGGTTTCACCGGAGAGCTCGCGAAAGCCCACTAACATTCCCAGAGAGCTCATTAGTACAGCCCATACCATTTGGTTGGTCATAGGGTAGTAAACCAATTTGAATACTTGCGGAATGATAATGCGTAAATAGGTTTGGCTAGCACTCATGCCTAAGCAGCGCGCTGCATTGTATTGTGCTTTGGGTATCGCTTGAAAACCACCGCGAAAATTCTCTGCTAAGTAGCCCGCATTGTTAAATGCTAAGCCGCAAAGCACTATCATAAACGGGCTTAAGTGCCAGCCAAAAGCACCTAACCCAAAACCGAAAAAGAATAGTTGCAATAGGGCGGGGGTGTTGCGAGCGAGTTCAACCCATATAGTGGCAAATATATACATAGCTTTATTGCCATACAGGCGCATCATCGCCAGCCCTAAGCCTATAATAATGCCGATAATCATTGAAAGAATCGCGGCCTCAAGGGTAATTAATGCGGCACTAAATAAATCTGGCAACGCTTTAATAACAGGGCGCCAGTGAAAGGTATAATCCATGAAAATGCCTTTAAGTAAGACGCGATATCATAACGCTATGTGTACAGGTATTAGTACTTTACCCATCACGCTATTTCTCGCATTTTTATCCATAGAGAGATCTCTGCATAACGTAACGAACGAAGATAAGAAAAGGAAAAAATCGGCGAAATAGCGGAGTCAGTGTGCCCCTTCTTATGGGCATTACTGGTGTAAACGAGCATTTCTAGATGATTTAAGCATTACTTAATTCATGTTTGTTGAGCCGATTTTTAACGCCGTATTATCAAGTGCAGTCGTTATGCTGAGATCCATAGGGATACGACAGATATAAATCGCTGCTAAGCTGCGTAAACAGCTATAAGCAGCAGGGTAGTTAGGGAATTAATACATTACATTCGGTATACGTAGTGCAGGAGCATCGCCGCCGACGTATTTACCCCAAAGATCTTGATAGCGTCCGCTACGTACTTGATGAGTAACAAATAAATTCAAGTAATTTAACCATGCAATATCTTTGCGTGGTCCAGCGACAGAGGTGTAATCTGTTGTCCAAGGCATACGTGGCCCAGCAGCTAGATTAGTAAATTGGCCAACCACAGGTTTAATCGTCGTGTTGGTAGTAAGACCAGCATCTGCTTTACCTTGTGCGACCGCTAAGAAAACTTCGTTTTCACTCTGGTAGCCTTGGTAGAGGCTTTCTGTGCCCCACTTTTTAGCATATTTCAAAAATTCTTTTTCAGGAACCGTGCCAATAGCACCGGCGATACGCTTACCTTTCATATCCTCAAAAGTCTTAATAGACCCTTCTTTAGGCACAATAGCTTGAGCGTAGTAAATAGCGTAAGGAATAGAGAATCCAACGGTTTTAGCACGCTGTAAACTGTCTGAAGTACCACCAAAAATCACATCGGCGCGATTATTAACAATAGCGGGTAAGCGTTCTGCCCAAGTGAGCGGAACAATTTTAGAGTCTACGTCTAAAGCCGCTGCTAAATCTTTGCAGTATTCAACATCAAAGCCTGCGGGCTTATTATTTGCATCGCGATAGCCAATGGGTGGGAAATCAAGTACGACACCACAGCGTAGCTCACCTTCTGAAATGACATCATCTAACTTGTCTGCGCTAGCAGTAGTCGACATTGAAAAAGCAAGCGCCGCGGTGGTCGCTAGGGTTGTAAAACGTTTCAGCAAATATGACATGAAGAGTTACCTTTAAATTATTTTTTTTTGAAAGCTCGATAACAATAGCATTGAATACAAGTTGTCGACAACAATTATTTTAATAGTATTTAGCGTGCGTTTGGCGACAGATAATGATTGACGCTGTAGGTTTGGCAAGATAATGTTCGCTCATTAGAATTTAACAAAGGCTGTTAAAATGCGCTGGACAAAAACGCTGAATATGGTTGAAGCACATGCAGAAGGCGAAGTAGGCCGCGTTGTTACTGGTGGGATATTAGATATTCCCGGCAGTACGATGCTTGATAAAATGATCTATATAAATGAAGTGGACGATAGTATTCGTCGCTTTTGTGTATTTGAACCGCGTGGCTATGCGCAGATGAGTACAAATTTACTGTTGCCGCCGACGCGCCCTGATGCCGATGCAGGCTTTATTATCTTGCAAGGTGATCAAGCCCATGCGATGTCGGGTTCTAACTGTATTTGTGTGACTACGGTGCTGCTTGAAACCGGTATCCTTGAGATGAAAGAGCCGCAAACTACGGTGCGTTTTGACATGCCGGCGGGTTTGATTACAGCGACAGCACAGTGCAAAGAGGGAAAATGTGAAAGCGTTGAGCTCGATATGAATCCTAGTTTTGTACAGGCTTTAGATGTCCAAGTAGCTACTGAGCAGTTCGGTACATTAAAAGTAGATATTGCTTTTGGGGGTATTTTCTATGCTTTAATTGATTGTGCCCAACTCGGCATTAGCATTGAGCGCAGTAGTGCTAAGAAGATAGTAGAAATTGGTTGCGAAGTGCAGCGCCAATTAAATAAAGAACTCGAAATAGTACACCCAGAAAATGATCAGCTCAAAGGCATTGCCTATACAATGTTGATAGATAAAGGCCCGAATGGTGAGTTGCGTAGTGCAACGGTATTACCACCAGGAAGAGTTGATAGATCCCCCTGTGGCACCGGAAATAGTGCACGTATGGCGGTGATGTACGCACGTGGAGAAGTCGCAGTAGGTGATACCTATAGTGCATATTCCATCATAGGCAGTCGCTTTGATATGACGGTTGCAGGTACCACCACTGTGGCAGGTCGGGTTGCGGTATTACCAAAAGTCTCTGGGCGCGGTTGGATACACGGTATACATCAAATAGGTGTCGATCCCACAGATCCGTATCAAGAAGGTTACAGCGTGACTGATTGTTGGGGCGATGCTGACGATTTAGTCAGATAATCCTAAATTCGGCAGTTAACCGCTATGAATTCGCGTCAAGCTTAAGAGTGATAAGTAAAATACAGCTAAATCATTTTTCACTCAATAAGAGAAGGCGCTACACCTCTTTATACTTGTTAAATCACGTCGTAGCGGCGTTACGGCTTTTGTAAAGGGAACAACCATTTACTGCAATCCATGCCTTGCTACGACGTAATTTTCCTGCGTATAAAAAGGTGTCCAACAGTCGAATCTAGGATAATGAACGAGACATAAAAGATGACAGAGAATAACTTGGCGGGTCGCCATATAGCGGTGGTAGGAGCGGGCATCGTCGGCGCAAGTTGCGCGGCACAGCTGTGCTTACAAGGTGCTAAAGTAACCATTATAGATCGCGCATTACCTGGAATGGCAGGTCCTTCAAGAGGTAATGCGGCGCATATTGCCGCCCCGGAAATCATACCTATGGCAACTCCCGGCATTATATTGTCGGCTTTTGGGATGCTACTTGATAAAAGCTCGCCGCTTAAAATCCCTCTGAGTCAATGGCCGTTCTTACTGCCATGGCTGCTGCGTTTTGCCTTAAATTCAACAAAAGCTACCCATTATGCCAATATAGAAAAGCTCGCTGAAATAAATAGCAGTGTGTTCAGTGATGTGGAACAACTGTTTGCCAAAGTGGGCTTAAGTGAGCAGCTACATAAAGACGGAGCGCTGTATTTGTATGAAAGTGAATCCAGCTTAGCTAACGCGGCAGATGAATTTGCAATACGTGCTAAGTACGGTTATCAGTCAGAACTGCTAAGTGCAGAACAAATATATGCACTTGAGCCTAACTTGGCGAAAATATTTGCAGGAGGTTATAGACTACCTCAGTGGATGAGCGTGAGTGATCCGAAGAAGGTGGTGAGCGAACTCGTGAAGTTTTGTGTCAAACAAGGTGCTGAGTTTGTCTGTGAAGAAGTGTTGCAGATGAGTAAATCATCTAAAACGGCTGCAAAAAATGTCACGCTGCATTTTAACAATGGTGGAGTACAGCACTTTGACAAAGTAGTGCTCAGTGCCGGTGTTTTCTCTAAACCTCTGTTGAACAAGTTGGGTACGCCAAAAGTAGTGGAAGCCGAACGCGGTTATAACCTCACCTATACTGATCCACAAATGAGCTTAGCGAGAGCGGTTTTGTTTGGTGACAGAGGTGTAGTAGCAACACCATTAGATCACGGTATTAGAATCGGTGGTTGGGCGGAGTTTGGCGGAATTAAACGGCGCGCTAGTGAAAAGCACTTTGCAGCAATAGATAATATAGCAGCCCAACTGTTCCCCCAGATGCAAAGGCAGCAGCATTATCGCTGGATGGGGCACCGGCCCTCTACGCCAGATTCGTTACCTATCATAGAGCGCAGTGCGGCCAATGAGCATATAGTGTATGCGTTAGGTCATGGTCACTTAGGTTTAACGCAAGGGCCAACGACCGCGAAAATGGTCGCATCCTTAATGTAGCAAAGCAGCCATTGGAAAACAGAGAAGCTTTGCACAAAAGTCGTTATTGTTAGCTCACAGAGATAGAAGATGTGTGGCTTGTGGATAAGTAAGCTAAAAAACGCGTTTTCACTTCAATCGTATGCTCGTGGGCTAGGCGTTCTGCAAGGTCTACATCTTGCGCCCTAATGGCATCAATTATATGGTTGTGCTCAACGACTAATTCTGGGGGTAAGCTGTCGTTATAAGAACGGAAGTATAAACGCAGTATACGTCGTCCTTCATCGAGCAGAGTTGAGTAACTTTTGGCTAAATAGCTATTGCGTGAGGCGTTGGCTATTAGCATGTGAAATGCTTGGTTGCGTTCAATCATTGCCAGTACATCACCATCGTGAACCGCTTTAGTAAATTGTTCTTGGCACAAATCTATAGCGACTAAATCTTGCTCGGTGCGCAGTTTCGCGGCAAGGCGATGCGTGGCGCGCTGTAACAGATCAATCGCATCAATATACTGTGGAAACTCTTCTATATTGAGCGGCGCAATGATCGTGCTTTTGTTGGGTAGTGTATTGACTAGTCCTTGTGACGCAAGACGCACTAATGCCTCACGAACAGGGGATCTAGAAACACCAAAGCGTTCGGCTAAGCCTACTTCATCAACAGGTTGACCAGGGCTTAAATGCAAAGAGAGAATTTCCTCGCGCAATACATTAAAAATGCGATTAGCGCCTTCTCCACGCGTGCGCTTTTCTTTGACAGGGATTGCTTTACTCAATGTAGGGTCCTTAATTTAGCCAATATATAGTTTAGTTTTTATTTTAAATGCTTGCTAGATGGCTGCGTTAACAACTGTCAGTACAATTTCATTCTATGAATAGGTACTAATTCTACCTTTTTTTAATGAGTTTGTAATCGGAAATTTATTTAGTATACAAACTGTATTCAATCCAGTATAGTTTTTCTCAATGACTATTGGTTAACTGCCAAAAAATTGAGAATTTAGCGCGCTAAGTACCACTTAAGCGGCACACAAATGAGGAATTAAAATGAAATTTCAAGGTATATACACTCCTATCATTACATCATTCAATAGCGACGGAAGTATTAACTACGAAGGCTGGAAAGACGTCATTGATAATCAAATTGACAACGGTGTGCACGGTTTAATTGTCGGTGGATCTACGGGTGAGTTTTACACTATGTCTAAAACTGAGCGTTTAGAGCAGTTTGCTTTCGCCAATGATTACATTGCAGGGCGTGTACCTTGGATTGCGGGTGTCAACGACATGCTTGCCACAGAAGCCTACGCCTATGCTGCATCCGCTAAAGAGGCAGGTGCCAATGCAATGTTAGTTGCAGCCCCTCCATACTCTTTACCCGATGAGAGTGAATTAGCTGCACACGTTATTCGTATTGATGAAGCGGCAGACTTACCGATTATTCTTTATAACTACCCAGGACGCACAGGCGTAGAAATGGGTACTAGCTTCATGGATCAAGTTGCCGATAGAAAGAACATTGTGGCAATTAAAGAATCGAGTGGCGATGTAAACCGTATTCATCAGATTACCTTAGACTACCCGCAAGTACAGTTAAGTGCCGGCGCGGAAGACCAAGTATTAGAGTTCTTCTCTTGGGGTGCACAGAGCTGGGTTTGCGCATGCGCTAATATATTCCCTAAAGCTTGTGTCGCATTTTATGAAGCTTGTGTGCTCGAGAAAGATTTCGTTAAAGGTCAGCAGTTTATGGCGACATTGATGCCGGTGATGGAGTTATTAGAGCAGAGCGGTAAATTTGTTCAGTGTGTTAAGTTGGGTGCTAAAGTGCAGGGATTAGAGGGTGGTCCAGTACGTTTACCAATGATGGAGCTAGACGCAGAAATGGCAGCGCAAGTCACCGCTGTAATTGAAACCGCTGCGGCAAAGCTAGAAAAAATCATGTCTGCATAATGCAACCTAGATTCGACAGTTTAATCGCTGAATCTATGCTCAACCTCACTACCCTTGGCAAATGTATGCTGCCAAGGTATTGAAGCCAAATTTTGGAGTTTTTATGTCAGAATTACTAACCACGCAAGAATACAAAAAAATAGCCGCGGAGCTTACATTACCTACGCGGGCTTTCATCAATGGCGAGTTTGTAGATGCTATTGATGGTAATACAATGCAGAGCGTGAACCCCGCGACAGGCGCAGTGATCGCCGATATAGCAGCGTGTAATGCGGCTGATGTTGAGCTTGCAGTGGCTAATGCCAAGCAGGTTTTTGAGCGTGGTGACTGGTCTAAATTACATCCAAGTGAGCGTAAAGCAGCCATTGCCAAGCTGGCCTCTTTAATTGAAGAGAATGCTTTGGAGCTGGCCGTTATGGAAGCACTAGAAGCAGGCAAGCCAATTCATGAATGTGTGAAGACAGATTTGCCTGAAACAGTGCATTGTATAGCGTGGCACGCAGAGGCAACGGATAAATTATATGATCAGCTTTCGCCATCGGGCAGTGGCGCTGTGGGTATGATAGTGCGTGAACCGCTAGGTGTGGTTGCCTGTGTACTGCCTTGGAATTTCCCGCTGATGATGGTCGCCTGGAAGTTGGGACCCGCATTAGCGGCAGGTAATTCTGTGATCATCAAGCCTGCTGAAACAACCAGTATGACAACCTTGCGGATCGCTGAATTAGCTATTGAGGCCGGTATTCCTGCAGGCGTGTTAAACGTGCTACCAGGGCTTGGGCCTGATGTGGGCGAGCCATTAGGTATGCATAACGATGTGCAAGTGGTTTCGTTTACGGGATCAACGGTAACGGGTCGCCGTTTCTTGGAGTACTCTGCGCGCAGTAACCTTAAACGTATCGTTTTAGAGTGTGGTGGTAAGAGTCCAAGTGTGGTGTTAGCGGATGCCGAAAATCTGGAGAGCATCGCTGAAAATATTGTCAATGCAGCGCTGTGGAACATGGGGCAAAACTGTACTGCCAACTCGCGTATTATTATCCATAAAGATATTAAAGCTGAGCTTAGCGCGAAGATTCTAGCGGAAATGGAAAACTGGAAAACCGGCGATCCAATGAATCCTGAACACATGCTTGGTTCAATTGTGAGTCGTGTTCAGTACGATAAAATCATGAGCTACATCGAAATTGGCAAAAAAGAAGGTGCTACCTTACTCGCTGGTGGAGAATCTATCACTATTGGAGATGGCCTCTTTATTGCCCCTACGTTGTTTGACAATGTCACGCCTGATATGACCATAGCCGTCGAAGAAATATTTGGCCCTGTATTCTCATTAATTGAAGCGCAATCAGATGAGCATGCGATGGCGTTAGCGAACCAGTCTTGCTATGGACTACAGGCTTCTCTGTATACAGCGAATCTGAAAAAAGCCCACAAGTATGCGCGTCAGCTACAAGCTGGTACAGTATCTGTGAATTGCTTTAGTGAAGGTGATATTAGCACCCCGTTTGGTGGTTTTAAGCTATCGGGCTTTGGCGGTCGCGACAATTCACTGCAAGCGCATGATCAATACACCGAAGTGAAAACGGTTTGGATAGACTTAGAATAATAGCCTAGAAATCAGTCGGGCTTGGCGGAACATAGCGAGAAAATGTAATGAGACAGATTTTTCGCAGTAGATTAGCCTTCAGCCCGACAGATTGTTAGCTATTTTTTTAACGCGTACGCCACAACAGACCGGCAAGGGAACTGTATCCCATGCTTCGATCGAGAATCTTTCCGTTATTATCAATCACATAATAACTTGGATATGCACTAACCTTATAGCTAGCGGCTACCTCAGCGTTACCCAGTAAGACTGGTACTGCTACCTCAATATCATCGACAAACTCACCGACTTCGTTTTGATGCTGATAATCCAAGGCGACTGCCACCGTGCGGATTCTGTCACTGACAGAGCTTAAGTTCGACATACTAAATTTACAGACGACGCACCATGGGGCAAAAAAGTAGATTAAGGTTTTTTGCGGGCTATGCAGTAAATCTTGAGTCTCCCCAGTCAATGTAGTGAGTTTAAAGTTTGTAGCACTGCTGTTAGCGTCTAACATGTTGCGCTGCATCCAAGTCGTCACGCCGACAATGATAATGAAGGTGAAAACAAAGTCTTTCCAATACCTTTTAATGAGTAATCGCAAAGATAAAAATTTTGGTATTGATTTAAACATATTGCTTGGCAACGCTTTTGGATTCAGTGAAGTATTGATACTTTTTGTTCCGTAAAGTTCAATCAGAGCAGCTGCTGGAACTGTTGGTTTGATGGGTATAAGAGATGAAATCTTGTTTCATCTGTATTTCCTTTGTCAGAACGCTTGTAAAGGGCTGCCCATTCACGTCCATTCTACCGCGGTAACCCCTTAGATTTACCTAACTAAAAAAAGCACAGGGAACATTTGGGGACTTATTCGCTACTTCTTTAGGTTGCGCCGACTTTTTCATTCGCTTTGACGGGGGTATCCAAGACTCCCAATACGGATTGACTCGATATTTCAGCCACCATTAATTTGGTATTTAGCCAGTGTTCTAACTGGGATTTTGGCATAGGTTTAGCAATATGAAAACCTTGACAATAATCGCAATTTCGCTGGCTGAGTAGCGCCAGTTGCGCCGCATTCTCAACCCCTTCAGCCACCACTTTGATGCCTAAGTTCTCCGCCATTGCTAAGATAATGTCGACCAAGGCGAGGTCTTCCTTATCACGATCAATATCTTTGACAAATGAGCGGTCAATCTTAAGCTGGTCGATAGGAAAGCGCCTTAGATAGCTGAGTGAAGAGTAGCCAGTGCCAAAGTCGTCGATGGCAATTTTAATACCAGCCCCACGTAACTGTTCGAGTGTTTTAAATATATCATCGTTTTCAATGAGCAGAGACTCAGTAATTTCAACCGTCATTCGACAGTGTTGGGCTTCTAATTGAATTTGCTCTAACCACTTAGGTGCAACGTCATTAGAGGAGATGAACTCACGGTAGGACTTATTGATGGCAATTCCAATGGTCGTTTCATATTTATAATTGAGTTCTTTGATATCGTTAATTGCCTGCTGCATTACAAAGTTACCTAGTTGACCAATGAGGCCAACCTCTTCAGCAAGTGCGACTAATTCCTCAGGAGAAATAGGACCTAACTCTGGATGATTCCAGCGGATCAGTGCTTCACATTCGACAATGTCACCATTGACTAAATTGATGATGGGTTGGTAGTGAACATCAAGTAAGTTGTGCTCTAGTGCATCGATCATATCCCTATGCAAGCGTAACTGTCGATCAGAGCTGATTTGCATCTGCGTGGTAAAATAGGAAAAAGTATTGCGGCCTTTATTTTTTGCCGAATACATGGCTTGATCAGCATTTTTTAATAATATAGCAGCACTTTCACCATCGTCAGGAAATAAGGTAATACCGATACTGGCGCTGATATAAATTTGATTTTCATCGATATACAATGCTTCTTTTAGCGCTTTTAAAATATTACTAGCGACCACGTCAGCGGCGT
>Ga0209396_1003904_pt1 | contig 14715 bp, 12 predicted proteins | sample GOMGulsemesocosm_6_FD_184638 | JGI IMG/M metagenome (GOLD analysis project Ga0209396, IMG submission 184638) | Methane-oxidizing microbial communities from mesocosms in the Gulf of Mexico - GOM8C Gulf of Mexico (SPAdes) (version 2) | ecosystem: Environmental > Aquatic > Marine > Cold seeps...
TGCGCAAATTGCATCGGGGCCGACCCCCCCTGCTTTTTCATGGGCATACAACGAATCTCTACAACCCTACCCCTATGACCCTGCAAAAGCCAAGCAACTGCTCAAAGAAGCTGGTCAGGAAAATGCAACTCTGACGTTTTATGTTACAGAAGGTGGATCAGGCATGTTGGACCCGATATCGATGGGTACAGCGATTCAAGCAGATCTAGCCAAAGTTGGCCTCAAGGTTAAAATCGAGACCTATGAGTGGAATACTTTTCTTGGGAAGGTAAACCCTGGCCTTGAAGGTAAGGCGGACATGGCTGAAATGGCTTGGATGACCAATGATCCAGACACTCTGCCGTTTCTAGCATTACGTACCGAAGCGTGGCCTGATAAAGGCGGCTTTAACTCCGGTTACTATTCAAACCTTGAAGTAGACAAACTGCTAGATGCCGCACGCAAGTCTACAGATCAAGCTCAGAGGGCCAAGCTTTACAAAGAGATGCAAGTTATCGTTCAGGATGATGCCCCTTGGGCATTCATTGCAAACTGGAAGCAAAATGCCGCAACGACCGATTCTGTCAAAGGGTTCAACTTGCAGCCCTCCTTCTTAATGCAATTCAAAGACGTGAGCAAGCAGTAGTAAAAACTGCTATACCCACTGTATTTCGCCGGGAGATTCCTCCCGGTCTTTTTTTGATCCCTCAAAATGGAGGCTTTTGATGTATCTATATCTGGTGAAAAGAGTATTGGCACTAGTGCCCGTATTACTAGGTTTGACCACCATTGTTTTTTTCATAATGGCGATGATACCTGGTGATCCTGCAACGGCCATTCTCGGCTCTTATGCCACGCCAGAAAACGTCGAGAAACTTAATAGGGATTTAGGACTAGATAGGCCCCTGTACGAGCAATACTTCATTTGGCTATCAAATATCCTGCAAGGTGATTTCGGCCGCTCTTACAGTCTAAACCGCGAGGTGCTTGATGAAGTACTGGAACGTTATTTAGCGACTTTAATACTGGCGGGAACTTCGTTAGTACTCTGTTCTCTGCTAGGTGTATTTGTCGGCATCTGGACAGCTGCAAATCAATATGGCTGGTCAGACAAAATCCTGACATTGGTTGTTCTTATAGGCATTTCTATTCCGTCATTCTGGTTGGGGTTACTATTAATTATGGGCTTCGCTGTAACTTTGAAAATCCTGCCTGCCAGTGGTATGTACGCAATATATGGCGGTGGAGACCTGTGGGACCTTCTTCAGCACTTAGCGATGCCCGCCTTTACTTTAGCGATCGTAGCCACAGGTGTTATAGCACGGCTGACGAGATCAGCAATGTTAGAAGTGTTGCGCCAGGACTATATCAGAACCGCACGCGCTAAAGGGGTCGGCGAAAACGCTATTATCTACAAACATGCATTTAAAGTGGCACTCGTGAGCGTCATTCCTATTATAGGTATTCAGGCGGGGTTTGTTTTAGGGGGGGCTGTATACGTCGAAACCGTTTTTCAATGGCCAGGGGTTGGACGCATGCTGGTAAATGCTATTTCCACCCGCGATATTCTATTAGTGCAAGGTGCTGTTGTTGTGGTCGCTGCAAGCTATGTGCTATTTAACTTGTTAGCCGATGTGGCCCAACATCTTATCGATCCGCGTATTAAACCTTAGGAACTAAAAATGAATAATACCCTAGCGCTTATTTTCCGAAATCGATTAGCATTATTTGGTGCGCTGGTCTTGTCAGTAATCATTGTAGCAATAACTGTAACCCCTTTTTTACCCCTCCCTGATCCCGATATAACCAACCCGGTTAACAGACTAAAAGGGGTCTTTAGCACTGGCTATCTGCTTGGCAGTGATCATTTAGGCCGCGATCTCTTATCGCGATTGTTGTGGGGGACACAACTAAGTCTGTTGATTGGTTTGGCAGCCGCTGTTATTGCGGCGGTTATCGGCTCATCTATAGGCATAATTTCAGGCTACTTTGGGGGACGCACTGATAATTTAATCATGCGAGGCATCGACATGTTGATGGCCTTTCCCTATATTTTATTGGCGCTGGCAATTGTCGCTGTGTTAGGCCCTGGGCTAATCAACGCACTTTATGCCGTCGCAATAGTCAATATTCCTTTCTTTGCAAGAAACATTCGAGGCTTAACTATCGGTATTGTGCACCGCGAATTTATTGATGCCGCTCGACTATCGGGTAAAAACGATTTTCAAATCATTGTCACAGAGATATTGCCAAATCTAATACCTGTGATTGTAGTCGCTATGTCCACAACCATAGGTTGGATGATATTAGAAACCGCTGGTTTATCATTTCTCGGTCTCGGCTCTCAACCTCCTCAGGCTGATCTCGGCTCAATGCTGGGTGAAGGGCGTAAGCTACTGTTTAACGCCCCCCACGTCTCCGTTGTCCCGGGAGTAATGATTTTTTTGATTGTCGTTAGCGTCAATTTATTGGGTGATGGTATCCGCGACGCACTAGACCCGCGCCTAAAATCAGGTGCTTTAGCGCGCCCTGCTAGTGCAACACAGACTGATTTTGCCACCGACGACCAATCAGAGGCAATTGTTGCGGATAATAGCACTCTTTCAATTCAAAATTTACACACCGAGTTTCATGCAAGAAATCGAATTTATAAAGCGGTTAACAACGTCAATCTTGAATTAAAAAGAGGGGAATGCTTGGGGATCGTCGGAGAATCTGGTTCCGGAAAATCTGTCACTGCCCTTTCGCTAATGCGACTGGTATCCTCGCCACCGGGTAAAATTGTCAATGGGAAAGTATTATTTACAACAAGCGAGAGCTCTGTTGATACGCTACGACTTTCCAGTGAAGATTTACGAAAACTACGTGGATCAAAAATTTCCTATATATTTCAAGATCCTCTATCAACATTACACCCTCTTTTTAGCGTCGGCGATCAATTAGTTGAAGCCATCCGATGCCATAAAAAGATTACTTATAAAGAGGCATGGGCACAAGGGGTCTCTCTATTAGAACGGGTCAAAATTCCCAATGCAGCCGCAAGAGCAAGTAATTATCCGCATCAAATGTCAGGAGGTATGCGACAGCGTGTCAGTATTGCAATGGCGCTGGTGAACGATCCGCAGATAATTATTGCCGATGAACCTACCACCGCTCTCGATGTAACAGTACAGGCACAGATACTTAAATTATTAGATCAATTGAGAAAAGAGCGCAATATGTCTGTTATTTTTATCACCCATGACTTTGCCGTAGTGTCACAAATTTGTGATCGCATCGCTGTTATGTACGCCGGGCAGATTATTGAAACAGGGCAAACCAAAGAGTTACTAGATGCCCCTAAACACCCCTATACCAGACGCCTAATTGATTGCGTACCCAAATTGGGAGCAGGCCTACGAGAATTGGTCGCGATACCCGGCTTGCCCCCGGCAGTTGAAAAACTCCCCAATGGTTGTGCCTTTGCTGCAAGATGCGACAAGAGACAACAGCAATGTACAGAGAGCGAAATTGCTGTCATCGAATCTGCAAGTTGTACTGTACGCTGTCTTTATCCGGAGAATATCTGATGCCTGACGCCTTGGTAGTAAAAAATCTACAAAAAATATTCACAGACGGAAACTCGTTATTTGGTCGTAAAAAAACAAACGTATTTGCAGTGCGTGACCTCTCTTTAACAGTCAAAGCAGGAGATACTTTGGGAATTGTTGGAGAGTCCGGCTGCGGCAAGTCAACATTGGCGAGGATGCTTGTAGGATTGCTGCCTAGCACATCAGGTGAAATTTTTATTGATGGACATTCAATCGCTGAGCTAAGAAAACACTCGAAAGCATTATGCAAAACCGTTCAATATATATTTCAAGATCCTATCTCGTCCCTTAATCCAAGAAAAACGATCAGGGAAACACTCGAGGCTCCTATGACGCACTTACACGGGATGAGCAAGACTGAATGTGCTAGCTTTACCCTTGAGCTGTTAGATGCTGTAAATTTAAGGCCAGAATTTTTAGATCGTTACCCTCATGAGTTTTCAGGTGGGCAAGCTCAGCGCATTGGTATTGCCAGAGCTTTAGCTGCGAAACCCCAAATATTAATATTAGACGAGCCAGTATCCGCTCTGGATGTATCTGTACAAGCACAAGTACTAAATTTACTGGCAGAGCTTAAACAAAAGTTTAATTTAACTTATATATTTATTAGCCATGATTTGGGAGTTGTCGAGGCTATCTCCGACAACATTGCTGTCATGTATTTTGGTAGTATTGTCGAGATTGGCGCTAGCGCTTCTATTTTTAGCAATGCCAAACATCCCTACACTGAACTATTAGCGGCGAGCGCACCTGTAGTGGGGAAGGAGTTTACAATTATTGAAGATGGCAACGCCGAATTGCCTGACCCATTAAACCCACCTATTGGCTGTTCCTTCTTAACACGCTGTTCTTATGCTAGTAATTCGTGTAGAAAGGCACCTCCAGAGTTAATTTCAATAGGGAATAATCATGAAACAGCCTGCTATCATCCGCGATAAAGAAAATAGTAACGCTGCACTTAAGGCAGGTCGTAATAGAAACCGTGCGCAAAAGGTATCAGAGGTCATAAAAGATTGGATTCTGGAACTGAGATTATTTCCTGGAGATCGCTTGCCCCAAGAACCTGAGTTGATAGCAAAACTCGGTGTAAGCAAAGGTACCTTACGCGAGTCTTTAAAAATACTAGAGACACAAGGATTAATAAAAACTCGCACCGGCCCAGGTGGAGGTGCCTTCATTTCTGAAATGGAGAAAGGGCTGGCCAATTCTCTACTGGCTACTCATTTCTTTTTTAAGGATGTGAGCATTTCAGATATATATGAACTACGTATTATCATGGAGCCGCAACTTGCTAGAAATGTATGCGGTTATATCAATGAGACTCAAATTGAAATACTTCGAGAAAAAATGACGTATTACAATTACCCGCCTGTATCTATTGTTGAAGAGCAATCACAACGCGAAAAAGAGTTGGAATTCCATGAAATAATGGCCGGATTTTGTCAAAATGAATTATTGCGTTTTAACTGTCAGTTTCTTGTTCAATTACTGAAAGAGTTAATTATCTGTAAAAAAATCTACCAGAAGCCTAACCCTGAGCTGCGTGAAAAAGGCTTAACCTACCAAGAGCAACTACTCACAGCCTTTACAAATAAAGATTCAGAAACTGCACATTTGGTTCTGCAAGCTCATATGCTAGAAGCTAAGTCACTAATGCTTGCTCAGGAAGCTCATTTTAAGCGTGGCTTTCTTAAGGGCTAATTGTCATTTATATTTCATTCCCCACAAAGGAGAGCGCAGATTCAATACTGCCATAGCGACTATTCGCAATCCTCCAACTTATGGATTGCGACTTCATTTCAAAAAGAGTTCATTTAAAGACAAATGTAAGTTCTACTGTAAGTATTTATTATCAACCGTTTGTCAAACAGCTTTGAAACCACTGGAAGTTGAGCATACCGCCCTCAAGCCCTTGCCAGTCAAGTTGATAACTCAAGGCAGGTCCAAGTATTACCAACACCCTCATAAATAACAAAGACGAGGCATAATTTGAAGAGCACTGAATACCCTGTATCCTCCGCAGAGTTTCATCCGTATTTACTTGGGCAAAAATCTTGTAAATAACTTCGCCATTCACTGTATTTCTTTTCGCGGTTATGGCCTCTTTGTTATCCACAGAGATGACTTGGGAACTTAAACGCCTGTTCCCTAACGTATTCTACGTCAGTATCTTATTACATATTGTTGTTATCTCTTTTTACTCTTCCTGTGTCAAGTGAAGCCGACACTCCATTTTGTTGAAAATATGTGATGTTTTCTTTTTCAGTAATAGGCCTTCTTCTTTTACTACTATCACCTTTGCTCGTTCGTCTATTTCCGATTTCTTTCGTTGTATAAACCCTTTTTTTTCCAATCTTTTCAATATCTGAGTTAATGTACCTGCATCTAGGTAAGTTTGTTCAGTTAACTCTTTGATATACACAAACTGCGTATTCCATAGACTCATCATTACTAAAAATTGAGGATTAGTAAGATTAAGTTGCCCAAGCTCTGGGCAGTATTGTCGAATCATTGAATTGGATGCTGAGTACAATGAAAAGCAAACCATGTCATTAAAATTAGGTTCGTTAGTAATCATAATTTAATTTCATTAAATATTGATGATTTAATTATGCGAAAACTAACTCAACCATATCGCTTTTTGGGGAATCGATTAATAATGAATGATGTAAATCATACCGGCATAACATCAACAAACTGGAAAAATGTTAAGGGGAATTAAGTTGCGCCTAGGATATACGAACGGCCAATTTGGAGTGGAGATCAAGGGAAAAGAGCCGTCGTTTTCCAATTTGAAGCAGGAGCAAAATTGCCAGGGGTGGATGCTCATTTGACCGCTCCAGAACAGATATTTGTTATATCAGGGATGTTTAATGATGGTGAGCAAGATCATAATGAAGGCTGTTTTATCCACAACCCTTTAGGCTCTGCGCACATGCCTCAGTCCAAAGAAGGCTGCACTGTATTAATAACATTTCCTGAAGGTTAATATGTAACAAGTGCGGGTTAGCAGTTGGTTTAAACCAGATCCATTACAACTGCTCAGCTAGATTACTGAAAAGTAAAAATTTGATAAATAGGCGAACCATTGCTGGTTCGCCTATTTAGTATTTTGCTGTTTGCTTGAGGAGTTAACCAGCTTCATTAAAGACCTTCAAAAGCTGTCATACTCTAATTAAGTTTGTGAAACGCAATTTAAAAATACAGGGCAGAAACTACATCGTACTTTATGAAAGCTTGTGACAGAGTGTGTATCCTCATTAAATTACCTGATCACCCATAACACTCAGCCAACTTTAGATATTTGCTTGGCATTGGAGGTGTGTTCGTCATATTTTTTCCAATCATTGGTAATAATTTTCTTAAATTTAATCGATGATTAAACCTAAAAAAACTCAGCAAAATATCTTGGTAAATGTCGAGCATGTATTGAATGACCGCTACCATTGATCGCTGTTTTGACATTGCCAATCATTGCATTTACCCACTTAAACTGCTTACTATCAATCAGTTACAAGTTTACTCCGCACTTTATCCTTAAATGGCTGCATTGCGCATCTACAACTCCCTTAAAGCACGGTAGTTTGTCAGAAATAACATGCTACCTGCTTCAATATGATTTTGGCTCCATGTACGAATGACTTCAGTCTTGAAGCCTTCAACGACAGTCATTTTCATCGCGATAGGATGGCCTTCTTTATTCAATGAGACAGCAGCGACAAAAGGTGTTTTAATTCTCAGAGCCTCTTCCACGCTTACCTCCTCTGAGCTCTCCACCCCAATATGCGTCATCTAATTGAATAGTGCCTGATATGGGTTGTGTTTCATTATGCTCTTTCATTGCTTGTAATATTTTGTGGCGTACAGACCAGGCAGTATTGTAGCTAACACCTAGCTGTCGTTTAAGCTCCAGAGCCGAGATAGTTGTCTTTGATTGAGTAACCAAATGAATAGCCATAAACCAAACGGTTAATGGTAACTTTGCATTATAGAACAAAGTGTTAATAGTCAAATAAATTTGAGATCGACAGCTATTACATTGGTATAGCCTACGACTTTTAAGTTTACAATAGTTACTGAATGAGTAATTTGAACATATAAAACCTTGTGGCCATCGCCAGTTTAATAGAGCTATTTCACACTGCTCTTCGGTGCCATATTGATCATGTAATTCAAATAAGCTGAATCCCTTTTGATATTGTATTTTGTTCTAACCCTGACAATCTCCAATGCTTAAAAACTGTACATACATATAGCACTGATTTTATGATCAGTTATCTATAGCTAAAACTTGTGGGTGATCAGGTTAAATTATAACCGGCATTTAGTCTGATGCAAATTAGTAGCCCATGCGCGTAAAAAAGTTGGCTATTTTCTGCTTGTCTTCTGCCTCTTGAAAAACGGTAAACATAGCATCAATATTTTTTGCAGCACTCACTTCGTCGTTTGGTGTCTGCGCCGGATGATTGTCAGTCAACAAGCTAATCATTTGTTGCTGCAGCTGTGCGTTGTTTTGCAGCAGCAGCTCGGCGTATTGATCCACATTTTCAGCAGCGGCATCCGCGGCCTGCCAAAAATCGTCACTACTGTGCCCTTCTGAATGCTGGTCAACTTGTTGCTGCGCCAATAGTAGTGTGTCAATATCCTCTGTGCTAGCAAGCGCCGACGCCCGCTGACTAAAGCCCGCTAGCTGGTCTGTCAGTTGCTGTTTTTCAATCTGATCTAACGGCCCTTGGCCATCTAGCTCGCCACTGACCTGCCCACTCAGCTGGTCCCTTTCATCGGCCCCAAGCTTGAGCAGTTTTTCCGCAAGATTTGCGGTGCCCTTCTGGTACTGACTATCCGAGGTACTGGCGGCATTTATTTGCACAAAGGCACTGCCTACGAGAAGATCAATACTGTTGCCCTGATCTACCTTGCCTTGAGCTTTGATTGCATAGAACTGAGTGCCACTGTCACTCGTATGACTCTCACCCATTCGGGCTTTAAACACTAAATCTCTGGCCAAAGAGCTACTTCTGACCTCTTCAATAGCTTGGATTACCGCCACATTATCTTGCAGGTCGACTTTCTCCGATGACTGACTGCCGCCTGCCAATAGATCCAGCCCACGCTCGGTGATTTCTAGGTAAGCTCTTTGGTTAGAGACATCTAAGCCTTGCACTGCAGTGAGCATGTCACCGAGCTGTTGCTCGCCAAAATCGTAGTTTTCCATTAAGCTTAAACTTTGCTCTAACATGTTAAATCGAGTTTGCGAGCTGTTATTGTCAAAATTTAAAATTGTGCTGACACCTTTTAAATCACTCTCTCTAGCCAGTAACGGGCTAGAGCTATCGAGCTTTTGCACGGTATCTGCAAAGAAGCTTAGCGCGCTGTCTACTAGCACTTCTGGCATCTCACCCAACTGCTCCATGACGCGATCAGCAACCTCCTCATAGGGCAGAATAGCCAGCAAATCTGATTGCTGGGCGGGACTAAATAGTTGCAAATCCTCTATCATAGCCGGCACGTCAGTGCTGTTATTAACCGCCAGTACAAAATTACGTATATCGTGACCAGCAGTGTCTGAGTGACTACCTTGCAATGCCTGTCGGGTATAGATTTGATCCGGGTCAGTGACGGGCACTTTAGCTGCGTGAATTTTACCTTGCGCTAATACTTGCTCTCGGCCGGGGGGCTCTAAGTCGAGTAGTTTTTGGGTAAAGATATCTAGAGTCTGACTGGAGATAAATACGCCAGATATACTGTTTAACGCAGGGGCCTTTTGCAGTGCTTGGGCGACACTCATATATTCGGCTAATTGTGTGTCATCCAGTTGATCGGCCAAGTCTAGAAAATCATCGTCACTGATTAGATTAGTATCGAGTAAAAGTTCCTGATCGGCGCTAGGCAAACGATTGTATACTTTAAGCATACGCTCTGATTTCAGCGAGTCGTCTAATATCAGGATCGTATTTTTTCCCTCGATGCTGGTGATGTTGCCTAGCCCACCTTGCTCAGAACTATCCTCAGAGGCTTTATGTGCTGAACTTGTATTGATAGAACTGAGAAAATTATTCTGATGAGTTTGAGCTAATTCGATGGATTTCACCTCGGCGCTAGATGGGGGTTGCGCTGATGAGTTCAGTCGCTGCGGCTGCTGTAGATTACTCCTATTAAGATTAGACTGCTGCTCAACAAAATTCGACTGTGATGAAATTTTCATAGTTAATCCAATAAGAGGGCCACTGAAAAGGGAATAATCAATAGTTCGGCCAATACTAACAAAACTTTAGAATTCTCAGTGTTTTACAATCAAATATGGTAATAAATTGAAGCGAATAACGCTCTGCAAGAAGTGCTGCCTGCAAAGAGTATAATTCAAGAAAATTTCTGATCAGGGCGTAGACGCATGCTTGGTTTAAATCTTGCCCGTTGGCTACTGTCGTTGTAAATGTATGAGTCAACCCTGATTTAACATCTACGCCAATATGCGCTTGCATCCCAAAACGCCACTGGTTACCTTCCTTTGTTTTATGCATCTCACGGATGCTCTCCTATTTGTGTTCTTGAGGCCTTATTTCATAAAGAGCGAAAACCGTGCTGTAGGTGATGCTGACAGGTACTGAAGCTGACACAAATTAGATGTTTGAGATCAATAAAAAAGATCTGAACTGTTACTGTTTATATTATTTCTCAGTGAAAACCATCATCATAGAAGGATCTGTTTGTGGTTCTTGAAATTGATATGCATTAACTGGATGGCCTATTACATCTTCGATTAAACGTTTAATGCTCATCGCTTTGTCAAAGTCACCGTGATTATAAAAGATGTGGCTAGGCGAATTTTTAGAGCCTTTTAAAGCAGGAATGGTGGAAGCAGTTTGCATATCAACGTTGTAACTATGCTCTTTAAAAAAGAAAGTAAGTGCTTGCGCCTCAGATTTTTTTGCAGGAAAATAATACACGGTAATCTTATATGCTTGATTCGATTTTTCTCCTAACAATATATTAGATGCAACTTTTTTTTCGGGAAACAATAATGATTTGTTGACTGAAAAAAGCACTATGATCAAAAATATTAAGCAAGAAATAACAACCCAAAACTGACTAGAGACTTTCTTTTTCATAACATATTTTCCAAAATAAGTAGGTAGTTAATTCAGTTCAGGAGCAAAACTAAACAGAATTTTGTCGATCAACGTACACTCCCTCGGACCAGCTCAATAAGCGCTATATTATTAAATATAAAACGATTTTTAAATACAACCAAATCCCATGTAAAATATACTTTTATGAGTGTTTTGTTCCTTTAGCGTACTAAATTGAATATGACCGCTTCAGGCTGATACCGTCGCTTGCAACTCAACCTGTCAAAGTGAGCAAGTCAAGCTCGATTAGCTTACAAAAATGCGATTAAGTCCCCAATGTGAAATAATAGCCGCCTGATCACGCTAAGGTAGAATCAATGGAACAGCAGCTAGGATTTTCAGCGTTAGATTTAAGAAAAAGCCATCACAAAACTCGAAGAGAAGTGTTTCTGGCAAATATGGAAGCTCTTATCCCTTGGGCTAGACTTGTCGCCTTAATTGAACCCTACTACCCTAAAGCAGGTAACGGTCGCAGACCCTATCCACTTGAATCGATGCTGCGGGTTCATTGCCTTCAGCAATGGTACAACCTAAGCGATGCCGCGGCCGAAGATTCGCTCTATGAAATAGCGTCAATGCGACGCTTTTCTCACTTATCTTTAGATCGAGCGATACCCGATCATACAACCGTCATGAAATTTCGCCACTTACTTGAGAAGCATTATTTAGGGCGACAAATTTTCGATGCTATCAACCAGTATCTCGAAGATTCTGGCTTATTGATGAAAGAAGGAAGCTCAATAGATGCCACTATTATTGAAGCGCCATCCTCCACTAAGTCTAAGCTGAACCAGCGTGACCCCGAGATGCATCAAACAAAGAAAGGGAATCAATGGTACTTTGGCATGAAAGCACACATTGGTGTCGATGTTAAAACAGGGCTAACTCATACATTTACAACCACAGCGGCCAACGTGCATGATCTTAATGAAGCTCACCAACTTTTGCACGGCGAAGAAAAGCACATTTTTGCCGATTCTGGATATCGCGGGGCGCAACAGCAATATGAGCTTAAAGAGGTTAGCGCTGATTGGTAGATTGCAGCACAGCCGAGCAAAGTTAAAAAGCTTAAGAAGCATCCACGAATTAATAAGGTGGCGATAAAAATCGAATATTTAAAAGCCAGTGTCCGCGCTTTTGTAGAACACCCTTTCAGAATCATTAAATGCCAATTTGGCTTTAGAAAGGCGCGTTATCGAGGCATCGCAAAAAACGATAACAAATTGGCCGTTTTGTTCGCTTTGGCTAACATTTACAGACTGAGTCAATTAATAAAGTCTTAGCATAGCTCCGTCCAACAGACGGAAAACTGCCTTAAATAGGCAGAGTTAGTCACTAGCTACGCTGACAAACTAGATATAACAGCTTTATTTTCCAATAAAGTTATACATAGAGACTTTTCAGCACTTAATCGCCGCTTCCCTAAGCTTGGCGTCTAAAATCTGAAATCTAATTTAATCCGGCACTAAAAACTTGCTCAGTATTCGCCTCTACACAGAGCACTCAATTGATTGCTAAGGCACCGAATCCTAGATCGATTGGACTCGGATAGTCCCACTACTGTTAGATGATTCTTATAGTATCCCACCCATTTTCAAAGCTCAGTGGGGCCAAAAAATTAACGCACTGAGCCTAAGTGTCTTAAAAAAACCGCACTAGTTGTATCCAGGCCCGAGGGTTTGAATTGTGGCTATCAGATTCTGATGGATCGCTCCTACGCCAGGCGACGCTGCTGTTGAGGTACCAGTTATTTGCGCTCCAGGTGGCTTTCAGGCCTCCGCCGGCGAGGTTTTTGTGACCGTTAGCTGCACTTGAAATAGGATCTTTGAACTCGGTACCAGAGGCGACGTCATAAAACCCAGTTAACTGTAGATTAGGGCTGTATTGATAACGCAATTCAAGGGTCGCAAGTACCCCATTATCGACGGAAGTTTCTCCTTGAGGATAGGCTCGAACCAGGTCCGAACCGCCCAGTGAGAGCTTCATATTAGCGTCTAAATTTTCTGAACTCAATTGGCCCTCACCTTTTAAAAATAGCGACCATTTATCATTTAGGAATCGGTTGTAATTAGCGCGTATATTGAGCTTACTAAAGCTACCATCAACGTTGTGAATATCATCGGCTTTAGCACTCGCATCAAGAGCAACCCTACCGCCGGTTAGCTCAACACGCCAGTTGATTCTCCCCCCCTGTGCGTTTACATGATCACCGTAGGCGGCAACGGCTAAGCTATCAATGGTTTTTTCTTGACCGCTGTTAACCTGACCAAATATGTCTTGCAGTTGCTGATGTTTGAAAGAAGTCGATGTATAGATATTATCGGCTAAACTGCGCAGCAGCGGATAGCTTAAACCCATAGAGAGAGCATGTGTGTTGCCGTTAGCATCCAAGCTTTTAAATTCATCTTGCAACGCATAATGGGTGTAAGAGTATCGGCTGTCAAAGACGAAACCATCCACCCCTATAGGTAATGCCAAATCGAGACTAGCGTACTGATAACCTTGCACACTGCTGGCCGCACTAAAGCCTATGCGCTCGCCATAACCGAGGGAGTTGTTAAGGTTTATTCTGCCACTTAATCGTTCACCACCGATAAAGCGGTTCCCGGCGTTGTCGGCGGCAATATAGCCGGAGACCCGCTTGGTATCATAAGTGCGCAAGGCTAAATTGGTTTTTCCTTCGTATTGCGAGGGGCTGAGTGTGAACTCAACGTCGTTTCCGGCAATATCAGACAAGAGTAGAATTTTACGCTCGAGTAATTTACTACTCAGAACGGGGCCTTGCAGTGGCGTTAAATAGCGCTCGCTGACCTTTGTCTTGAGGCGGCCCTGTTGTTCAACCGAGATTTTATCAACATAGCCTTCATTTATTTGAATGATTAATACGCCATCTTTCAGATCTTGGGCGGGTAAAAAGGCTTGTGCGATAAGATATCCTTGGAATTGATACTCACGGGTAATCGTTTTGGCGAGATTTTGCAGACCGACAAAACTTAAAGCACGACCGAGCTTATCGCTCAACACTGCCCTCAGGTTATCGGTTGTCAGCACTGTGTTGCCAACAAACTGAATGTCGTTGATCAAAACTTTTTTGGCATCTTTGTCTTCTGCGATAATTTCAGGCACTTCGGGTGTTGTCTCTAGTGGTTTATCATACACCTTCGGTGGCTCAGGCAGTGTTAATGCCTCTTTTGATATCTCACTCGCATCGGGTGCCGCATAAGCGAAACTGGCAGTAAAGATGGCTAGGCTTAAAAAGAAGCTAGGGAATAAGGTCGCTTTCATAGTGTCCGTCTTTGTTATATTTATGTTCTTTAGTTAGTTTTTCAAGAAAAAGTGTACTTGGTCCATTAACATAGCTGATTCTCTATCCATGGACCCAGTAGGTTATTGCTTGCAGCGCGCGATGAAGTTACATAACTATCGGGGAGGCAAGCGAGCGTTTATGGAGTCGATAACTTCAGGAGAAAACCCAATACTGTCTAGGAATAAAGACACAGGAGGTGGCAACGTGAATGGTCGTCTTTCCATATCAGATTGGGAAAAGGAATTGAGAGTGGAAGGTATACCACTAAAAGAGCGCTTCAAAGGCAAGTTAAGCCGATACCGATACCCCGACAACTCATCCGGGGACGACTGGGGTTCAAACTGTGGAACCGTGAACGCAAGAGCAAGCCAGGAAGGATGCACAATATCGGCGGTGAGATTTGTCGTTGGGGGAACGAAGTAGTTACTCGCATTGGTGGCCCATAGACCGCTTAAAGTGTAAGTGATAGTCACTGGTTTATCCCTCCCCTTATTGGCGTCACTAAAGGTGCCGATACCGACTACAACCAGTATATCTCCGTTAATGCCGTTTAATGTTTGGGTTCCACTACCACTTAGGGTCAATGTCTCGCCATTAACACCGTTCAATGTGTTACCAACAAGCGTGGCCTCGGTGGTGCCATCGTAGACTTTGTCGGCAACACTGATGTTGGTAATGGAGAGCTCTGCCGGGGTGATATTTGCGCTTA
>Ga0209396_1003906_pt1 | contig 14713 bp, 18 predicted proteins | sample GOMGulsemesocosm_6_FD_184638 | JGI IMG/M metagenome (GOLD analysis project Ga0209396, IMG submission 184638) | Methane-oxidizing microbial communities from mesocosms in the Gulf of Mexico - GOM8C Gulf of Mexico (SPAdes) (version 2) | ecosystem: Environmental > Aquatic > Marine > Cold seeps...
TGCAGCAGGCATTAATGCAGCAGTAGTAGCGCCTTGCGAGTAGAGCAGCATAGACGCAAAAAACAGTACTGACGCCAGCATCCACGGATAAGTAGCTAATAACGAGCCAGAAAAGTCTTTAATATCGTTAATATGCCCATTAACAAACGTAGATCCTAACCAAGCGACACCTAATACACAGATACAAGCACACATGCCTGAGCGGAACGTTGACATCTGCGTGACTTCATTAATGTCTACTTTGCATTTAAGCGCGATCAAGCCCGCGGTCGTGAGCATGATCGCCATGATCGCCTCGCTTCTGCCAATGGTTGGGTTTTCAATCACACCAGAAAGCAAAATTGCATAACTTACCACGAGAATAATAGCGGTAATAAAAGCATAAACTGAAAATTTTGCATGAGCAGTTGGTTGATAATTGCGTTGCTCCCGTTGCTTGATTAAGCCTTGTTTTAGGCGTTTTTGGTAAATTTTATCATCAACTAATGGTTTACCTAATAGTTGTGCAACCACAGCTCCCATTAACACTGCAATAAGTGTCGAAGGAATTGCAATGCTTAACAGTTGTAAATAAGTCACACCAAAGGGTTGCAACATAGCAGCAAAGGCAACGACCGCTGCAGAGATAGGTGAAGCGGTTATCGCAACCTGTGAAGCAACAACGGCAATACTGAGTGGTTTAGAAGGGCGGATACCTTGCTCTTTAGCAACTTCTGCAATCACTGGTAATGTTGAAAATGCGGTATGGCCGGTGCCCGCAAGCAAGGTCATAAAATAGGTCACCATGGGGGCTGCAAAAGTAATATATTGTGGGTGTTTACGGAGCATTTTTTCTGAAAGGTAAACCAGATAATCAAGACCACCTGCACGTTGCATCGCCGCGATGGCAGCAATTACTGACATAATGATTAAGATCACTTCAACAGGGATATACTCCATGCTGGTTTGCATGCCAAGCATGGCTAGTACAATCACACCCGCACCACCCGCATAACCGATGCCAATCCCCCCGATGCGTGCACCGACAAAAATAAACAGTAAAACGATGGCGAGTTGTATCCAAAGCATTGTATTTCCTAAAAACTATTATTTAGTAATGATAATATAGCCACTGTACCGTGATAACGATATAGTAAAGATATAATTATAAAGTTGAGTCGTCCTTTGAAAACATGTCCATTTTGTCAGCAAGATAACAGCTGCAGTGCCAATAGCACTAGCTGTTGGTGCCAGCAAGTTATAATACCAGATGAATTAGTAAAATTATTACCATTATCTGACATAGACAAAACATGCATCTGTTTGCATTGTATTAAAAGCTTTTCACAGAGTCCTACATTGTTCCAAAAAACATTAGAGGGAAGCTTAGATGGCAAAGCCGAATAAAAAAGGTCCCACTAAAACCGTTGATGTTTGTTGCGCTAAATGCAAAACCCAACTGTTCAAATATCGTAAAGGTGGCAAGGGGGCTTTGCTGAAGTGTTTTAAAGAGCGCATTAGTGTCGATTTCACGACAGTAAGCTGCACTTGCCCTAAATGTGAAACCGTTTTTGCCCGTGACATGTTAATTCGTGGCACACCTGCATTTAAAATGATAGGTGGCAAAGTGTTTTGCTAATACCTGCAATATAAATAGTGTGATATTTGTCACGGCTTTGAGTCCAGTAGCGACGCCATGCATAAAAAAACAGCAAACAGAACATAAAGTTAAAACAATTATTGACAGATATAAGCTGATAAAGCACTATTAGCCCAACTTCAAACCAAAGAAGTTTTTAGAATATATTGCTCGCTTAACTCAGTTGGTAGAGTGCCGCCATGACATGGCGTAGGTCACTGGTTCGAGTCCAGTAGCGAGCACCATTCTTACCTCAGATAGTTCCTCATTTACACATAAAATATATATCCTCCCCTAGCTTTTTTATAACGTCCTTAACTCACATATTACTATCAAATAAATTGATTCTATCTCCTAAATATTTCCATGTACGTTTTGTGAATTACTTACGTTGTAAATTCGATGACGCATAACCTATAAGTTGCATTTGGATGCCTAGCTCTGAAGAGCAGCCGTTATTAAATGCAGCTAAACCCCTGGTAAAGACTGTACGGATTTCATTCTGGTTTTAGATTGTGCCAGTGGGAGTATCTTATTATTTATGAGTCTCTCTATTTAACTGATAACGTTGCAGCATAGGTATTTGAACCATATTGCTGAAACGTGAATATTCATATGGTATAGATTAGCGCTATATTTCTTACGTTTAATACCAGCAAACTGGTCCAGAAATGTAGCGCCCAGCACTAATAAAAAGCGAGTTTTACATGCACACCAATGTAGTTAATATCGCCTAAAAAGTCGTCTCTATTAGCAATGTGGCCATTAATACCGACACCCACATAACGGGTGATATATTGTGTAAACGCGAATTCAGCCGAAGTAATATCTATATCATTAATGGTGGTGTAGTTAATGCCTACATTTACATCAAAGCTATCTCCAAATCCATGATTAATAGCGGCACCAACACGATAACCTACGTCACTCTGTTCAATATCATTATTGAGTCCGCCATCATTCCAGTTGTATAAAAGGTGCCCATCAAGTTCAACGTCTGTTGATTCAAAAATTGGATAGCGCCAGCCTACGCCGATATTTGCAAGGTTATCTTGGTACGATATTTCAGTACCACTGTTTGTTTCATCGAGCAGCTCTGCTTGGTAACCCATCTTAAATAGAAAAGATTCGTTAAGTAATGTTTGTCCACTAACTCGTGCAACAATAAGGCTGTTATCAAGTGCATCAAAAGATTTGTTGCCTACCTCTAAGTTGATAAAGCTGTAATTAACAGGGGTATTTGCTGCTCGGTAATCACCGTAGTTAATAGCTTCATCAGCTAATAGGTAAGGACTAACGAATGAGGAGCTGGCTAAGAGGGGCAGTAGCAGTGATTTTTTTATTGTTTTCATGTAATTACGCCTAATTTATTGTCTACAGAAGATATAATAGAAACATACAGTTTTTTTACTGGAAAGTTTGGAGAATATTTGTGAATGTTATTGTAAATTCAAAGATGCCTATCGTAACCATCACGCTTAACCCTGCCGTAGATCTACATGCAAACCTAGCGATTTTAAACATTAATCGTGTGAATAGGGTAATAAGTAATAATGAGGTAGCGGGAGGAAAGGGAATTAATGTTGCCACCGTACTTTCCCTATTAGGTAAAAAAACGCAAGCTAGTGGTTGGATAGGCCTTTCAAACCGTCACGTCTTTGATGATCATTTTAATGCATTTTCTGTTGAAGATAAGTTTATTAATGTCATTGGAAAAACACGCTGTAATATTAAACTTGTTGAACAGAATGAACAGGTTACAGAGCTTAACTTTCCTGGGTTTAATATTGATTCAACTAATATAAAGCAACTACTTAACTATTGCGGGGAGATTGAATCACCTTCGATAGTTGTTGTTGCAGGCAGTTTGCCTACATCCGTTAATCAAGACTTTTATTGTATTGTTATTAACAAACTCAAAGAGCTAGGGCATATCGTCTTTTTTGATAGCAGTGGAGAAGCATTCGGGCATGGCGTAAATAGTGGACCATACCTTGTTAAACCAAATATTGATGAGTTGCAAGAGTGGTATGGTCAGCCTATAACGAGCTTTGAGGATAAACAGCGTGTAGTAAAAAAATTATTTGAACATGGAATTGAACATATTTTGTTGTCGGAAGGTGATCAGGGGGTCTTGTGGTTTAGTAAGCAACAAGTTTTACAAGTTAACGCCCCTAAAGTTACCTTAAAAAGTACTGTTGGTGCTGGGGATACTTTGCTTGCTGCATTTGTTTTTGCCTTAACTGAGTATCCGAATGATGCTAAGCAACAGTTGGCCTTTGCAAGTGCATGTGCTGCACTATCTGTAACAGATCAGGGGGTTGGCCATATAAATTTCCCGAACGTTGTTGCATTACAACAAGAATGTAAGGTAATGAAGTGTTAATGTGCTATTTAATTAACATTGAGCAGTGATAATATTGTTAACATTATAATTAAATTAATCAGGCTATTTATAGGTAAATTATGACCAACAATGAAACGATAATTAACGATTTATCAAGTCGCTATACCAGCAAACAATATGATCCGAGTAAAAAAGTGTCTCATGAAGATTTACACACTCTTTATGAGGCGATGCGTCTTTCACCCTCTTCTATTAACTCACAACCTTGGAAGTTTATCGTAATTGAAAGTGATGACGCGAAACAGCGTATGGTGAAGACATTTGCTAATAAGTTTCAGTTTAACCAAAAACATATTTTAGATTGCTCGCATGTTATTTTATTTGCACATAACCCTCACTACACCCGAACTGATTACGAAAAAGTGGTTGATAAAGGCATTAAAGATGGGCGCACAAAACCTGAAGCGAAACAGCAAGCGTTTGGCAGTTTTGTTTTTGCTGAACTTAATACGGATGGGCAGGGTAATACGGCTTATTGGACAAAATCTCAAGTCTACATTGCACTTGGCAATACATTACATACATTAGCGCGCTTAAAAATTGACTCAACTACGATGGAAGGTATTGATAGTGAGTTGGTTGGTGAAATTTTTTCTGAGGAACTCGGTGGATATAAATGTCATGTAGGTTTGGCTATTGGTTATCATGATCAAAACAATGACTTTAACAAACCATTACCTAAATCTCGCTTAGCAAGTGAAGATATTTTAACGGTGATCTAATCTGACTGAAATAAAAATGCACCTCTTTGAAGTGCATTTAATTTCGCAGTCTTCTATTTTTTCTTCTTTTTTCGAATACTCAAACCCAACTCTTGGCCTCGGTATTTTGCAAAGTAGATGTTACCCATCAAGAAGATAGTTGCAAAGATTAATTCCAAGCAAGCCATTGTCACCTCAATATACAGTCCATCCAAATAAGCACTATAGATAATAACAACGGCATGCATGATATACAGCAGTGCTAAAAATCCACACCATGCAAAGGTGTATGGGTTACCTTGAATAATACCCTTTAATGGGAACATCAGTGGTAAAAACCAGATCGCAGTGACTAACCAAGGACTTAAGCCAAGGCCAGGCGGTGATAACCACAAATGCCAAAGCGGTATAATTAATAAGAGTGCAAAATAGCCGACTCTTGCCATCAATTTATAATGTTCAGTTTTCATTTAAATAATATCTAAAACAGATTCTGGTGGGCGACCAATTTTAGCTTTGCCATTTGCTAAAACAATCGGACGCTCAATAAGTTTTGGGTTATCAAGCATTGCTTGTAAAAGCACACTTTCACTCTCTTCTGATTTAAGCTGTAATTCTTTATAAACCGCTTCACCTGTTCGCATCAACTGACGAGCTGAAGTGAAACCTAATAAAGCGATAATATTTTCAATCTCTGCTAATGTTGGTGGATTTTCTAAATAATTTACGATATTTAGATTATCTGTTTTATCTTCAATAAGCGCTAACGTTGCACGACTTTTTGAACAACGATTATTGTGAAAAATAGTAATGTCTGACATAAAATTTCCTTTATTCTGCAGGCCAAATTGCAATGTAATCTTCTAGGTTCTCTGGATCTATTGCTGCTTCTGAGATGATTTTCCCACGAATAGAAAATCCACCCTTATGCATCGCTGATTTACTACCCGTTAATAGTGGGTGCCAAACCGGTAATGGTTTGTTTTCAACTAATAAACGGTAAGCACAGTTTGCTGGTAACCAGTGAAACTGGTCGATATCATCAAGTGATACTTTTACACAATCTTTAACCAACTTGAAGCGTTTATCATACTTACGACACTGACAGGTTTTTGTGTGTAATAGATGACAAGCAACATTGGTAAAATGTAATTCTTCTGTATCATCGTCGATTATCTTATTTAGACAACATTTCCCACAACCATCACAGAGTGATTCCCACTCTGTTTGGTTCATTTGTGACAGTGTTTTCTCTTCCCAAAAATGGCTCATTTATTATTGCTCTATATTGTCTTAATTTAGTCTTTAAGTCTTTTGTTACGGATTAATTCGTGGATATTTTATACGCTCAGAAAGGTAACTTACCGCCGTTGCGAAGTAGTATGAGCGGTTCCAGTGCATTAATACTTTATAGTTGTTATATGCAAGGTAGACACGACCAGATGCATCATCTGGAATAACAACAGAAGCATTCATACTAACCTTGGGTAGCGCAGTACCATCGAAACGACGAACACCTAAATCCTGCCACTCTTGTAAGGTTTTTTGTTTTTTAATGCCCGCAAGTTCAACATTAAAATCCTCTGGAATTAAAACCTGTCTACCCCATGTTTCACTATCATCCCAACCTTCAGTTTTTAGATAGTTGGCTGCAGATGCAAACACATCCCCATAGTTATTCCAGATATCTTTTTTACCGTCACCATCATAATCAACAGCGTAGTTAAGGTAGGAGGTTGGCATGAATTGAACTTGGCCCATTGCCCCAGCCCATGAACCAATAAACTTATCTTGCTTTATATGGCCCTCTTCTAAGATCGTTAGTGCAGCAAAAAGCTGTTTTTTGAACAGTGCTTCACGACGGCCTTCATAAGCCATTGTTGTTAATGAAGAAATTACATAATGACGTCCTGTTAGGCGACCAAAGTTTGTTTCAATTCCCCATAATGCGACGATAAAGCGAGGTTGTACACCGTACTCTTTACCAATTTTATGTAATAAATGGTAATGCTTTTTATAAGCTTCTCGGGCCTGTTTGATTTTCCAATCGGGCACTGCACGAGGAATATAAGTATCTAAAGTAAGTTTAAACTCAGGTTGCTCTTTGTCAGACTTAACACTGCGTTGTAAAAACTCAACTTGTGTAAAGGCATTATTGACAATAGTTGCATCAATACCTAACTCAATGGCTTCGACTTTTAACTCTGTAACGTATTGTTCAAAAGGAATTTTCTCTTTTTTGTCGCTAGTTGTATTTGCAGTCGCTGCTAATGATGATATTAGCAACGTAGAGAGTGTGATAATTTTAGTCAGTTTCATTAAGTGCCTCTATTTGTTTTTTACGCCATGCTTTATGCTCAACTAAGTAGTCAACCGGTGGTGGCGGAAGTTGCAAGTAATAGCCATCTTTTGCTATCGCTTTGATCACAGTATTAGCTTCGGTCATTGCAAGTTTGCTATCTGGTTTAATATTCATTAGCGAAACAAGTTGTGGAGGACCAAATTGAGTCAATAATGGATCGGGAACGGGAGCAAAGTCATCTCTTTTCTCAATGAAAAGATAAGTTTGTGATTTTCGAATACTTTTATATACAGCACATAACATAATACTAATGTAGCCCTTTGCTTGCCTAATAAGAGTTCAGACTATAACATGCAAATTACTTTCTTTTTTAAAGAAATTGGCTGAATTTTAAATCAAAAATATTTTATTAGATAGATTAGAGGTGTTATGACACTAAAATCGTTAAACTTTTCTCTGTTGGTTATCAATATAGAAAGTGAAGAACTTTCGATATTGGCTGAAGAGTTAAATAAAAAAAGAATAATGGCGCCAGACTTTTTCCTTAACGCGGCTGTTGTGGTGGATGTAAAAAGTGAGTCACTAAATCTAGATTTTACAGAAATTAAAAAAGTAGTCTCTGAGCATGGTTTTATTTTAGCGGGTATGTCAGGTGAATTATCAGCTACACAGAAAGAAACCGCTCATATGCAACAAATTGCGATATTAAAAAGTTCTAGAAAACAGGTTGCTAAGGAGGTTGTTATTGAAGATAAGACCACCGAAGACGTTCCTGTAGTAGATGAGGTTGCACCAGTTGCATTCATCGCTAATGAAGCAAAAACAAAAATATTCAAAGGTCGAGTGAGGTCTGGTCAACAGATCTATGCCAAAGAGTGTGACTTAGTCATTAATGGTGATGTAAGTGCTGGTGCAGAGGTAATTGCCGATGGCAATATACACATTTATGGTGCGCTACGTGGTAGAGCGCTTGCTGGCGCGATGGGTGACCAAAGCGCTTCTGTATTTAGCCAATTACTAGCGCCTGAGTTGGTCTCTATTGCTGGGGTATATAAATTGAGTGAAGCATTGCCTGCCGAATTTATCGGAAAGGGTAGCATCGTATCTTTGCAGGATGAACAACTCGTATTAGAAAGTTTGAACTAAATTTAAGTAGAATTAAGGAATTATAATGGCAAAAGTAATTGTCGTCACATCGGGTAAAGGTGGCGTTGGCAAAACAACCAGCAGTGCAGCAATAGGTACAGGGCTTGCGTTAACGGGAGCCAAAACAGTGGTTATTGATTTTGATATTGGCCTGCGTAACCTAGACTTGATCATGGGTTGTGAACGTCGTGTTGTGTACGACCTAATAAACGTAATTAATGGTGAAGCAAACCTTCAACAGGCGTTAGTAAAAGATAAACGTACACCGGATTTATATATATTACCGGCTTCGCAAACACGCAATAAAGATGCACTTACCAAAGATGGCGTTGAGAAAGTTATTAACGACCTAAAAGCAGATGGTTTTGAATACATTATTTGTGACTCGCCAGCGGGGATTGAACAAGGTGCAATGATGGCACTTTATTTCGCGGATGAAGCGATTGTTACCACAAACCCTGAAGTCTCATCAGTACGTGATTCAGATAGAATTACAGGCATGTTATCGAGTAAATCACACCGTTCTGAGTTGCAGCTTAGCCCTGTTAAAGTACATCTGTTAATTACGCGCTACTGCCCTGAACGTGTAGAGCGTGAAGAGATGTTAAGTATCGATGATATTGATGATCTATTAGGTATTGATCTATTAGGCGTTATCCCTGAGTCACAAGATGTACTGGCCGCCTCCAACTTAGGTGAACCTGTGATCTTAAATCAAGAGTGTAATGCGGGTAAAGCATACCAAGATGCCGTTGATCGTTTAATGGGAATTGAACGTGAATTTCGTTTTGTTAAATTTGAAAAGAAGGGCTTTTTAAGCCGCTTATTTGGAGCTTAATATGGGACTTTTACAGTACTTTAGAAAAGATAAACCAAAAAAAGGAAGTGCAAAATTAGCCAAGGATCGCTTACAAATTATTGTCGCGCACGAGCACTCGAGTGCAGCAAGTCCTTCATACCTTCCTGAATTGCAACGTGAAATAGTTGCGGTTATCCGTAAGTATATGGATATTGCCACGGAAGATGTAAAGTGTGAATTCACTGATAAAGCTGAAGATGATATCTCTGTTTTAGAAGTCAATGTAGCATTGCCTAAAAATAAGTAATGTTAAGGCGCTAACTGCAGACTACTGCTGTTAGCGCCAATCTAACCAATATCGGTATTCTACAACCGTGCTATTTTCGAGTGCTTTTTGAAACGATTTACTCGCATTTACCCGACAGTTGACAGGAATAATATCTGGCTCAGTCCAGCCTGTTTCCTCATTGAGGTAGTCTCGTTGATATCCCCATGTCGCACAGGATAAAAGTTGGTCATAACCTTGATGTCGCTGGCACACAATGCAAGTTTCAAATTCTACTTTAATATCTTCTCCCTCAATACCATAAGCGTCAGAAACATAAGGTGTATCATATATGCCAACCGTTGAAGCACGTGATACACGTGAGAGCCAAGGTTTATCGGTGCTATCAATAGGAGTCAGATGTGTATTGTAACCAAACTCTAACGGCAAACTATCATAAAAGGGTTGCTCAAAATAGGCGGGAATATCAACTTGAATAGGCCACTCTCCGCTGTTTAATAAGCTATTTGTACTACGTACTTGCAGCATACGATATTTATCACATCGGCCTAAGTTTCTGTTGGTTAAGTGTCCTGAACGGTTATTAAAAAAATGTATCTCCACTCCTATACCCGTTGCATTATCACTCGCAATATAAGAGGCATCCTGGCGGCCACTATGAAACCAAAATTCTGATAGTACTAATATACCGAGCTGTTCATCTTGTGTATTTGTGACAGGACAAACTTTACTAACTTCTAATAAATTAGCATTGCAAGCAAATGAAAAGAGTAATGGAATGGCAATAGTTATCAGTTTCATAAAAGTCCTTCATTCTACTGAGTGTAGAATAGCTTTCTTTGACGAGCCTCGAATTGGCATTTTGTCATTAAAATTTAATAAATATGAGGCTAACTACTAGATTGTAAAAATGGTTAGTTTATAATGCGCGCATTGATGTAAATCAATATAACTAACCAAAGGAATAACATTATGAACGTTGATCAACATATCAAAGTAGCACAGTGGCACTTAGAGCAAGCTCGTTTACACGCAACAAGTGAGCACGCTTGTGGTTGTCCACCAAATGCACACGATCAAAAAGCAATCGATGCAATTGAAGCTGGTCAAGTTAAAGAAGAACTAACTTGTACGCTTGATAAAGCTTAATAAGTAAGCTCCTGTTACCTTACTTGGGTAACAAGCTAAAAGCAGAGATAATACTTTAATGTAGTCTCTGCTTTTTTGTGTCTATAACCTTCTATTTTATCAGTATTTACCTGCCTTTTATCCTTTCTGCTCTATTCTAAAACGACTAACTATGTAAAAATAGGTTGCTCTCAACTACATGAAATAGGTCGATATGCTATGAACCTTAATATTATTAAAGATGAATTATTAGAAGCAGAAAAAGTATTACAAGCATTTTTTAGTGACCAAAAAAACTTACAAAATATTGAGGATGCTGCGAGTTTATTAGCATCATCTTTTAAGAGTGAAGGCAAAGTATTAGCCTGTGGAAATGGTGGCTCTCATTGTGATGCGATGCATTTTTCCGAAGAGTTAACGGGTCGCTATCGCGAACATCGTCCTTCCTATCCTGCCATTGCAATTTCAGATGCTAGTCATATATCTTGTGTTGGTAATGATTATGGGTTTGACTCTATCTTCGCACGTTACCTCGAAGGTGTTGGGCGAAAAGGAGATGTCCTATTTTGTCTTTCTACCAGTGGTAACTCGGCCAATATTTTAAAAGCAATCGATGTTGCGAAACAGAAAGGAATTAAAGTGATTGCGTTAACCGGCAAAGATGGCGGTAAAATGGCGGGTATTGCTGATATTGAAATCCGTGTGCCACATTTTGGTTATGCAGATAGAATCCAAGAGATACATATTAAGATCATTCATATTTTGATTTTATTAATAGAAAAGAAAATGGCGTAGGGTAGTTTAAATGTGTGTATTACTGAGTACACATAATGAGGCATGAGTGCCAGCATCGCGGAAAATATTTTATTTATTTATAATTCTATGGCATAAGGCAAGATTTTAAATGTGTGCTTTCTTAGCACAAATTGTTAGGCATGAGTGCCGCCACCGAGAATAATGCTTTATATCTTATTAATCGAAAAATGGCGTAAGGTAAGTTAATAATGTGTGCTTTCTTAAGTACAAATTGTTAGGCATGAGTGCCGGCACCGAGAATAATGCTTTATATCTTATTAATCGAAAAATGGTGTAAGGTAAGTTAATAATGTGTGCTTTCTTAAGTACAAATTGTTAGGCATAAGTGCCAACACAGCGGGAAATATTTTATATCTTATTAATTAAAAAATGGCATAAGGCAAGTTTTAAATGTGTGCTTTCTTAAGTACAAATTGTTAGGCATGTGTGCCAACATCGCGGAAAATATTTTATATCTTATTAATTAAAAAATGGCATAAGACAAGTTTTAAATGTGTGCTTTCTTAAGCACAAATTGTTAGGCATAAGTGCCAACACAGCGGGAAAATGTTTTATATCTTATTAATTAAAAAATGGCATAAGGCAAGTTTTAAATGTGTGCTTTCTTAAGCACAAATTGTTAGGCATAAGTGCCGACATCGCGGAAAATATTTTATATCTTATTAATTAAAAAATGGCATAAGGTAAGTTTAAATGTGTGAATTATTAGGCATGAGTGCCAATGTCCCAACGGATATCTGTTTTAGTTTCAGCGGTTTGGTTAAGCGTGGCGGAGAAACCGGCCCACATAAAGATGGTTGGGGTATCACTTTCTATGAAGGGAAAGGTTGCCGTAGCTTTAAAGATCCCAAGCCAAGCTGTAATTCTCGCGTTGCTGAGTTGGTGAAAAACTACCCAATAAAAAGCAAATCAGTGATCAGTCATATACGCCAAGCAAATCGTGGCGGTGTCTCCCTGGAAAATACGCACCCTTTTATTCGTGAGTTATGGGGACAAAATTGGACCTATGCGCACAATGGTCAGATGACGGGATATGAAGATTTACCACTCGGACGCGCTTTTCCTGTTGGGCAAACCGATAGTGAACGTGCTTTTTGTTGGATCATCGATAAATTACATCAGAAGTATCAGACAGCCCCAAACGATATGCTCACCATGTTTAAAGAGATCGCAAGTTATGCGGATGAATTACGACAATTAGGTGTCTTTAATATGCTACTTAGCAATGGTGAGTATGTTATGGCTTATTGCACTAACAACTTACATTGGATAACGCGCCGTGCTCCTTTTGGTAAAGCGCAGTTAATCGATGAAGATATGACTGTTGATTTTTGCCAAGAAACATCAGACAGTGATGTGGTGACAGTGATAGCTACACGTCCGCTGACGAGTGATGAACAATGGAACAAAATGGGCGAAGGCGAGTTTTGTGTATTCCATTTTGGTGAAAGAATATTGTAAGTACTAATGGTTTTATAAAAGGATGTTAGAAAGTGACTGAATTGCTTAAAAATGTATACAGTGAATCGTTTATTGATTCAGTTGCTTGCCAGTTTCAAAAGGCTTATCCCAGCTTTGAAAAAACTCAATTTATCAACTCCATTTTTGATGCGCAGTGGGCACAACGAGAGCTCAAATCTCGGCTAACCTTTATTGCACAAACTTTACGTCAGTACCTGCCTGCAGACTTTAAAAAAAGTTGCGCTATATTAACAAACGTTGCTCCACACTTTAGTAGTTATGAAGCAATGTTTTTCCCCGCTTTTGTGGAGCTATATGGCCTTGATGATTACCAAACCTCTATCGACACACTCGCGGTATTGACTCAATATTCAAGCTCAGAGTTTGCCGTCCGACCATTTATTTTAAAATACCCAAACAAAATGATGGCGCAAATGCTTATTTGGGCAAACTCTGAAAACTTTCACGTACGCCGACTAGCGAGTGAAGGTTGCCGCCCCCGTTTACCGTGGGCGTGTGCATTGCCTGCATTCAAAGGTGATCCAACACTGATACTGCCCATTCTTGAAAAACTAAAAGATGATGATGAAGATTATGTTTATCGTAGTGTGGCAAATAATCTTAATGATCTCAGTAAAGATAACCCTAAGCTGGTCGTGAAAATAGCAACAGCTTGGATGCAAGGTAAACCTGCTAAAAATAGAGTTTGGTTAGTTAAACACGGTTGCCGTAGTTTATTAAAAAATGGAGAGCCAGCGGTACTATCTCTGTTTGGTTTCAGCGCGCCTGATCATATTAGTCTTGAAAAATTTGAGATAGAAGAGCAGGTTAAGCTGGGGGAGCTATTTAATTTTTCGTTTTCATTATCTGCCAACAAGACATTAGGGAAGTGCCGTATAGAGTTCATTATCGCTTTTATGAAAAAAAATGGTAAACAGGCGGACAAGATATTCAAGATATCTGAATCGGATATTAAAACCACCAGTAAAAACATCACGAAACAGTTTAGTTTTAAGCCTCTATCAACAAGGAAGTATTATGCCGGCGCACACCAACTCATTGTGCTTGTGAACGGAGTACGCCTTGCTAGCAAGCCTTTTCAGGTTACTTAGCAAATGCATCGATAATAGGGCAGCAAGCTTGTTTATCACCATTACATTGGTTAGTGATTTTTTTCAGACTATCAAGTAATAACTGCTGTTGTTGAATGCGGGTTTCAAGCTCACCAATTTTCTGCAACGCTATCTCTTTCACATCAGCACTACTACGTGCGTTGTCTTCTGACAGTGCTAATAGTGCTTTACTCTCCTTAAGATTAAATCCAGCATCCTTGGTACTTTTGATAAAATGTAACTGTTTAATTAATTTTTCAGGATAGTAGCGATATTCATTTTCACTGCGTGGTGGGGCACTAATTAACCCAATCTCTTCATAGTGGCGAATAGATTTTACAGATAGGCCCGTGACTTTAGCTGCTTGGCTGATAGATAACATTATGAAAGCTCCTTTTGGTACTTGAGTTCAGGTTTTAGGCGTTTTAGTAGCAGTGAGTTAGTTAATACTGTGATACTAGAAAGTGCCATGGCTGCACCTGCAATTGTTGGGCTTAAATATCCTAAAGCGGCTGCGGGAATAGCAATGGTATTAAAGATGAATGCCCAAAATAGGTTTTGTTGTATTTTTTGCCATGTGGCTTTAGAGATATCAATGGTCGTAGAAATTAAACGAGGGTCATTTCGCATCAGTGTAATTGAAGCGCTTTCTTTTGCTGCATCACTACCGGTGCCCATCGCGATGCTTATATCTGCCTGCGCAAGTGCTGGCGCATCGTTAACACCATCACCAACCATAGCTACCCGTCTACTCTGTTGAAATTCAACAAGTTTATTGAGTTTGTCTTCCGGTTTAAGTTCACTGTAGCTTGCATCCATCTGTAGCTGAGTGGCTATATGAGTGACAACACTTTTTTTATCACCACTTAGCATGATGGTTTGCATTCCTCTCATCTTGAGTTGTTCAATTGCTTCTAGACTAGTGTCACGTAACATA
>Ga0209396_1003907_pt1 | contig 14709 bp, 16 predicted proteins | sample GOMGulsemesocosm_6_FD_184638 | JGI IMG/M metagenome (GOLD analysis project Ga0209396, IMG submission 184638) | Methane-oxidizing microbial communities from mesocosms in the Gulf of Mexico - GOM8C Gulf of Mexico (SPAdes) (version 2) | ecosystem: Environmental > Aquatic > Marine > Cold seeps...
CTGATTTACTTGTTATTGGTCTTCCTATTTATAATTTTGGTATACCGGCAGCTTTTAAAGCCTGGATTGACCAAGTTGTTAGATCCAAATTAACTTTTCGTTATGACGATAATGGGCCAATTGGCCTAGTGAATAATAAAAAGGCGTATATTATTATTGTTTCTGGTGGTACTCAAGTAGGCAGTGAACTTGATTTTATTTCCAGTTATATAAAACATGTACTGGGCTTTATTGGCATTACCGATGTCTCATTTATTGATAGTAGTGACCTTGGGCGAAATGAAGCAGAAACTTTAGAACATGCTTATAAACTCATTGAGCGTATCTAACATTTAATGATGCTTAAGCAACTATTTCATCACAGTTAGTGCATATTAAGTATTCGTATAAACTGACCCTCTCAGGAAATAAATAAATGAACAAAAATAAAGCCCCAGTCAATATCCATGACTATTACCATGCCCATGTATATTTTGAACAAGAGACGCTAGAGTATGCTGAAAACTTATGTAAAAAGGCAGGTGAGATATTCAATTTGATAGTTGGTAGGGTGCATCAAAAACCTATTGGTCCTCATCCAAAGTGGAGCTGCCAAATAACATTTTCGTCAAATGATTTTGATCACTTTATTGCGTGGCTTGAAGATAAACGTCAAGGCCTAAGTGTATTAGTGCATGCGCTAACTGATGATAATTTGCAGGCGCACACTGAGTATGCATACTGGTTAGGCGATGAAGTTGAATTAAATTTAGACTTATTTCGCAGTGGTGAAGGGTTAAAATAATTTGAGTTAATTTATGTGCTTTGAGATTCATAATACTTGTCAGTAGGCGAAATTAGCCATTATTCATCTTCGTGTGTTGCTTTATAGGCGTTGAAGCTTCGACGTTATGAATTGATCATTTCAAACTAATTTGGCACGATAATTAGTAATTACACTTGTACAAGTTGTTGGTATTGCGCACTATGCGACTAAGATTATGGAATTAAAAGTATTATCAACACAAATGAATAATGGAAAAATTAAATGAGTACAGTGCAGCTAGAAAACGAAATTAGATACCAGCGTTACGAATATGATAACGAAGGCTATGTTGTTCATATGCTGACATCAAGCGAGCGTACTTTCTTTACTAATGCCTTCATTATAGAAACGAAAAACGGACTCGTTGTTGTTGACACTATGATGATTAATTCTGATGCTGGAGTATTGCGTCAGCAGATAGATAACCTTAATAAGCCATTGATCGCCGTTATTATTACTCATGGACACCCTGATCATTATAATGGCACTGATACTATTATTACAGGCTTTAAAGAAATCCCTGTTATTAGTACCAAAGGAGTAAGGAATTGCATAAAAGATACCCTAGATGCTAAAGAAATAAAATGGAAACCATATTTCGGTGAAGATTGGCCCGAGCATAAAATACTACCTAACAAGTTAGTTAATGATGGTGAAATCGTTAGTTTAGATGGGCTAGAATATAAGTTCAGAGACTTGGGGGCCGCGGAGTCTAGCAGTGATTTACTTTTTACATTGGGGAATAAAAAATCTGTTGTTTTCGTTGGTGATGTAGTTTTCAACCGTATGCATGGCTTCATGAATGATGGGAATAGTGCTCAATGGTTGCAGGTATTAAAGCTGCTATTAATTGAACTGGTTGATGTTAAACAGTTATTTACAGGCCATGGCATTCCAGGTAATGCATATCAGTTAGTTCAAGCACAAATTGAGTACATAGGTCAGTATAGATCTATCCTTTGGACAGTAATTCGCAATAACCCAATGATAAATGATGAACAAAAGAAATCGTTCGAAAAATTAATGATCACGAGTTTTCCTGATTACCAATTAACGTCTTTTATTAAAGCTGGTATCCAAGCTGTTGCTCAAGAATTATTAGATGAGAATCATCCTCAAAATTTGATTGAAATTCTGTAATACAATCATATAAACGTATAACTGAATGGAGCGATGCAGTATCTATGTGAGCTCTAATTTATAGATGCTTAATTGATGAACTCGCTAGGTACGTTAGTATTTAATATTTAGGATTGAAAATACCTACCACTGTATCTCTCCTAAAAGGGTAGAGAATTATTGCCGTTAGCTATCAGTGAATGAAGTTTTACAAGGCTGGGGGAATAACAAATTTTAGGTATAAATATTATAGGGTTTGCTGAATAAGCATTGATAGATATTTATCTTGTTGAAAATAAAAGACGAGTAATGCGATAATGCTTATCTATAAATTTTAACGAAATGGCAATGTTATGCAAGATGAAGACTTTGAGCCAATAATTAAAGAAATAACTTTACCACAGAAGCAACTTGCGCGTTTACAAGCCTCGTTAAAATCTCCAACATTATTATTTGAAAAACTCGTCACGACTTTTCTATGGTTACCAAAAAAAATGGTTTCCTGGTGGCAGGTACTTCACTCGAACCAAAAAATATATTTACTAGCTGCAATACTCGGTATGTATTACGAACAAGCCTTATTTTCCAAAAATCCACTTGAGCCAAGCACTGAATTACTCGTTGTAGGCTCTATTGCTATGATTGGTATGTTGCGTGAATTATTTAATATATTCACTCGAGTGTGGCAAACACTGCTTGGTAAAAGCATTATTTTTATCATATACGTTATTATTGGTAATTTTACCCTTGCCGTCGCCGCAAGGAAAGTTAACTTCATTACTGGTGTTGATCCAGATTCATTGATTTATGCACAAGGATTTACTACGTTTTTAGTACTTCCTTTATGGTTGTTATTACTAACGTCGATGAGCTTGATTCTATTGTTTACCCTAGGCAATGTATGGTTTTTATTCCTTAAATTAATCAGTGTATTACGTTTACATCCGATAAACCTTCGTGCTAAAGAGCGTTTTTCTGTATTATTTATATTTATACGATTATTGTTAATATCACCGATAATGATTACTTTAGTACAGCCGCTTGTCTGGTATAGCAATGAGTTAAATATTGAAGTACCGCACTTGTCAATAAATTCAGACCAAGAAAATAATATTACAGATAGACCTGCTGAAGAGGAATCAAAAAGCAATGTGCTTGATGAAACTAGTGAAACGGGTTTAGCCGCTGCACCTATTAGCTCTGAAAACATCGTCGAAAATAATCGAGACGATGAAGTTGTTATAATTGGCAACGAATCCGATGAAGGTAAAAGTAAATATACTGATTTCGATAAAGCTATTGCGGCTTTTGTTTTTGAATATGAAACATTTCAACTTTCACGTTGTGAAAAAACAGATGCAGAACGAGTAAGCATTATTGGTGAAGATATTATTCTGGTAGCCGAGAAGGTGAAAGATCATGAGTTAGGTTATAAATTTAGCGCTAGGGCATGTGTATTAAGAGATTATGAATAATGTGTAAGCTCTACAAGCAAACGTCCAGATGTTGTTACTTCATGAATAATAAGTTTTAGCAATATATGATTAAGCGTTTAAACGCTACAGAAAATAAGACTAAACAGCCAGTCTTTTCTGTTTAGTCTATTACTTTTTAACTGTACTTTCCGTCATGATGCTTTGTGCTACCTCTCAAATATACTTGTGTACTACTCGAATAAGTAATGTGTTTGCTTTTCGGTTTATATAATTTCACCTCGGATGCGTTATTTAGAGTAATGTCCTTTTAGACTTTAGTAGATAAAATTGGCTATTTGTCCCTTTTTTGATGATAGAGCCCTAATGCTACTTGTTTGACTACAACTGAGCTTGTATAGTGTTGCTCACTAAAAAAATACTCATTTGGCTGTTGCATTAGTTGTATTTGTACTCAAGTACACCAGCCCAATTAGTATATTAAACATAGAAGGCAATATTTTATGCGCATTATTTTATTAGGTGCTCCGGGCGCTGGCAAAGGTACTCAAGCACAATTTCTAATGGCTAAATTTGGTATCCCACAGATTTCGACGGGTGACATGTTACGTGCAGCGATAAAAGCGGGTACTGAGCTTGGTAAAAAAGCAAAAGCAGTAATGGACGCAGGCCAATTAGTTTCTGACGATTTAATTATTGGTTTAGTAAAAGAACGTATTGCGCAAGATGACTGTAAATCTGGTTTCCTACTTGACGGCTTTCCGCGTACCATCCCACAAGCTGATGCTATGAAAGAAAACGGCGTTTCTGTCGATAGTGTTATCGAATTTGAAGTACCAGATGAAGTGATTGTTGACCGTATGGCAGGTCGAAGAGTTCATGCTGGTTCTGGCCGTGTTTATCATCTTGTTTATAATCCACCAAAGGTTGAAGGTAAAGATGATGATACTGGTGAAGCTTTATCTATTCGTCCAGATGATGAAGAGTCAACAGTACGTAAACGTTTAGGTATTTACCACGAACAAACTAAACCATTAGTGACTTATTACCAAGCTGAAGCAAAAGCTGAAGCTTGTTCATACTTAACTATTGATGGTACTAAACCTGTTGAAGAAGTTAGTGCTTTAATCGCTGAAAAATTAGCTTAATTTTTCACTAGGTTATCACTCAGTCTTTATAAAAATATAATGACTAATGAAAAGTTCGCTACGGCGAGCTTTTTTGTTTTTTTATCAACATAAAATTCACCTCTTGGCATTTTCACCTAAAAAATTACCTTTTAGGCACTGTTAAAATCAATAATAAAAAAGTAATCTACTCTTCTATCCACTCATAAATATAAGTAGAAATTAAATGCCATTAAGTTTTCCCATAACAGGCTTGTATGCGGGCTTACTGACGCTACTCTTTATTGGTTTATCAATGAATATTATTCGTTTACGTTATCAATACAAAATAGGTATTGGTGATGACGGCAATAAAGTATTAGCCAAAGCGATTCGTGTACATGGTAATTTTTCTGAATATATTCCACTGGCATTGTTACTTTTAGGGGTATACGAAGCGAATGGGGCAAGCCCACAGTGGTTACATGTATTGGGAGCCACTTTATTCATTGGCCGTATTTTACATGCCGTAGGTTTATCAAAAACAGTGGGAGTCTCTAAGCAACGTCAAATAGGAATGGTATCTTTATTTATCGTGTTGTTAATCTTAGCGATTGAAAATATTCGTTTGTTTATCAGTTAGTCTTTAATCGGGTGAGTTTGTAACATGGCGATGTGCGGAATATTATCTTCTAAATACATAGCAGATATACGTTCAAAGCCATGTTTATTATAAAAGCTTTCAAGATGTTCTTGTGCTGAAATTTTAATGATATCTTCAGGGAAGTATTGCTGACTTAATCTTAATGCTTCCACCATTAGCTTATGACCCAGGCCTGTACCTCTCGCTTGATCTGCAACGATCACTCTTCCAATAGAAATGTATTCATCATAGCTTTGACCTTTGGCTAAAATACGTAGATAAGCCGAAATTTTTCCTTCTTGATAGCAAAAGAGATGAATTGTGTCTTGATGTCGATCTATGTTATCGAGATCAGGGTAATAGCAGGTCTGCTCAACAACAAAAACATCAATGCGTAATTTTAGAATATCATAAAGTTCATCGACAGATAGTTGATGAAATTTTTTCACTTGCCAAGATGTGGCCATTTTAATACCTGTTGAGAAAGCCCTAGTACTATTTTTTCATGATTTTCTTTTCAGGTAAAGCTTACTGACTTTATATCGACCGATTTAAAACTTGTAAATAACCATGATAGCTTTTGCTTTCTAAGTAATTCAAAACTTCTTTTCGATATTCTGAAATCTTTAGTTGTGGAAATTCAATATACATGGTTTCTTTTAATGATATGTCATCAAGAAATAAGATGTAGCCTAAGGGTAAATATTTAGGAGAAAAATTACTTTTAAATACCGTAGAGCGTATTTCTGAAGCGGAATAGCTATCTTTTACACCAAAATTTTTTTCGAGAGTCGGGAGGAGTTTTGTACCATAGCGTTTAATCGACCAGTATTTATACATTGCTATTCCTTAGCTGTTCTCAGGCATCCATTATTGATGCGGAATATACTCGCTTTAAATAGTTTGTCAATATTACTGGATGTTTTTCATCTTGTTAAACGCAATTAAACAAAGGGCTAAAGGTAGTTTTCCGTAAAATATCTTGTGCTATTTCCTATTTAATATTTTGATTTTTTTAGTATTTATGAAGAATCCAGCTTCGGTATAAGCTCGAATTATATATTTTTTATTTCGTAATATCGTTAACCCTAAATTTATGGCTGTTAGCGCTTGTTTACCGTAGGCATGTTTTGAACTAATAACAAAATGGCGGCTATCGTTAAGTTGTATAGCAATATTCTTTACCGGCACTAAGTGAATTTTTTCCATAACAAATGATTGATCAATTGTAGAGTTAAAAGGCATTAACATGAAGTCTATCCAGCCCAAGTTGACCATACGAGCTTGGCTTAGCCATTCATCTTCTTTTATAAGTTCCTTTAAAGGTAGTGACTGTAACGTGTGCCAATCGGTTCGCCACTTTGGCGTAGAAACAGCGGTGAACTGTTGTAAGTCACTTAATTTATTGATGGCTAAAACGGCTTGGTTTGAAGGGTTAGTGTATATACCTGCTATGTATTCACCCGTTCGAATAACGGGTAATGAAATATAGACTTTATCGGTAAGTGCTCTAGCGTCTGTAAGCCAATAAGAATCAAAACTGATCAGGAGTTTACCTAACTCAAGCATTTTAGTATTACGAAAATTCACCTTGCCTGAAGCATACTTAAAGTTATGTTTGAACCCTCCAAGTTTAAGTGCTTGCTGAGCAATAATCATGTCTACTACATCACGGCGAATGTTTTGTCCTGAAAAATGATCAATAGCAAGAACATCTCGTCCATCGACAAATTCAAGATAGTCTTCATAAACATCATCACGGATGTAAATTAGAATATCCTCTGCTTGAGAGTTTGCGCTATAAAAGAATATTTGCAGCAATAATGCAATGATCAGGAAATGGAGTAGTGTAGGGACGGATTTTAACATAAAACACCTGCAAACTTATTGCTGACTTGTTTTGTCAAAGCTCCCTCTAATGATTTATCACTAGTTAATTATAGTGTATATCCTAAAAAGTAAGCCGCTTTTTTTACGTAAATCATCAGCAGCTTCTCTTTATTAATAACTAATTTAGGGACTATTTATTATGACGTTTCTGTAAAACAGCCATAACTTCTGACATTTCAATATTTTGGTCTCGTAACAGTACTAAGGTGTGATAAAATAAGTCAGCACATTCACCGAGCAAGTCTTCTTTAGTTTCTGCTACGGCAGCAAGAGCGACTTCTACGCCTTCTTCACCCACTTTTTGCGCTATTTTCGTTGTGCCACGTGAAAACAAGTGTGCGGTATAGCTTTTTTCAGGGTCGTCACCTTTACGACTGGCAATAACTTGCTCTAATTCACTGAGAAAATTTTGCTGAGTAAGCCGTTGTTCTGGAAAACAAGATTCGGTACCTAAGTGACAACTAGGGCCGATAGGTCGACAGGCAATTAGTAAGCTGTCGTTATCGCAATCGGTTAATACTTGGCTAACGTTCAAGAAATTACCTGAGGTTTCGCCTTTCACCCAAAGAGCTTGTTTTGAACGACTAAAAAAAGTGGCTTTGCCTGTTGTTATTGTTTGTGCAAGGGACTCAGCATTCATAAAACCTTGCATAAGTATTGAGCCAGTATCTTGATGCTGAATAATAGCAGGAATTAAATTTGCCATTTTATCCCAAGCTAAGGTCTTAATGTTTTCTAGGGTAACTAGCATAATCTGATCTCTATCTTTTGATTTTTTAAGGTTTGTTTTAGTTCATTCATGGGAATAATACCCTTATGAAAAACACTGGCGGCTAAAGCGCCGTCGACATCGGCTTGTTGAAATACATTGGTAAAGTGTGATATTTCTCCGGCACCGCCAGAAGCGATTAGCGGTATATTACAAACGGCACGTGCTTTTCGTAATTGTTCAATATCATATCCTTGACGAACACCATCGCGGTTCATGCAATTTAACACTATTTCACCTGCACCACGTTTTTGTACTTCTTGTATCCAGTCAAAAGTGCTCCACTTTGTTTGTTGGGTACGGGTTTCATCACCAGTGAATTGATAAACTTGGTAGATGCCCGTTTCATCGGAATAAAAGCTGTCTATGCCAACCACAATACATTGTTTACCAAAAACATCAGCTAAACGAGTAATTAAATCTGGGTCGCGTAAAGCAGGGGAGTTGATACTAATTTTGTCGGCGCCCATCATTAATATTTCTTTTGCGTCTTGTTCGGTTTTTATGCCACCTGCGACACAAAACGGAATATCAATAACTTCTGCAATACGACTCACCCAGCTTTTATCAACCACTCTATCGTCAGAGCTGGCGGTAATGTCATAGAAAACTAATTCATCAGCGCCGGCTTCTGCGTACTTTTGGGCAAGAGGAACAATATCGCCAATTATTTCATGGTTACGAAATTGCACACCTTTAACGACTTTGCCATCACGAACATCTAAACAAGGAATTATACGTTTGGCCAACATGCGATTGCCTCCTCGAGTGTAAATTTACCTTCGAGTAATGAACGGCCTAAAATAACGCCACTAACGCCCGTTGGAATAAGTGCTTTAATATCTTCGAGGCTACCAATACCACCAGAGGCTTGCCAGTCGATATCTGGGTATTTAGCACAAACCTCGCTATATAAATTTACGTTTGTACCCGTAAGTGTGCCGTCTTTACTAATGTCGGTACATAATACGTGTTTAATACCTGCATCTTGATATTGAGCGAGTAAGTCTTCAAGGTTCACACCGCTGTCTTCTATCCAGCCATGGGTTGGTAGCGTTTTATTACCAGCAGCATCAATCTTTATATCAAGAGCTAATACTATTTTTTCACAGCCGTATTTTTTTAACCACTGTGTTACTAGTTCAGGTTGTTTAATTGCTAAACTCCCTATTACTACTCGGTCAGCGCCAAGCTCTAATAGTTGTTTGACATCGTCTTCACAGCGAACTCCACCACCCACTTGAATGGTCATTGTTGGGTGTTTCACTACGGTTTTTAAGGTTTCAAGCTGGCGTTTGGTTGCGTCTTTAGCGCCATCTAAGTCAACAAAGTGCATAACTGTTGCGCCCGATTTTGCATAGGCTTGTTGACGTTCTTGAACGGTGGTTTGGTAATGCGTCTTTTGGGTATAATCACCCTGAAATAATCGCACGACTTGGCCGTTGATTAAATCGATTGCTGGGATCATCATGTTGTTGGTAACTCCAAAAAGTTCTTAATAATTTTACTGCCCAATTCACTTGAACGTTCAGGGTGAAACTGACAACCGATGAAGTTACCTTTGGCGATTGCCGCTGAAAACTCACTGCCGTATTGGCAAGTAGCAACAGTGTACTCACTTACCGACGCAGCAAAACTATGGACAAAGTAAAAGTAATCGCCAAGGGTAATACCTGAAAATACCGGGTGATTACTGACGTTAGTCAAGGTATTCCAACCCATGTGTGGCAAACGAAGTTCTTTAGCGTCTAATGGCACGATATCGGTAGGAATGATATTTAGACACTCGACAATATCGCCAGTGCTGCTCTCAACTGATGAACGACACATTAACTGCATGCCCAAGCAAAAACCTAATACCGGTTGAGTTAAGTTTTGCAGCGTTCCAACTAACCCTTTCTTGATAATGTTTTTCATGGCATGTTTAGCCGTACCTACGCCGGGTAGTATTACTTTGTCGGCACTTTTAATGATGTCGATGTCGTCAGTGATTAATACTTCAAACCCCAAACGTTCTACTGCAAATTTAACTGAAGATAAATTTGCACAGCCGGTATCAACAATAACGTTTATTGCTACTTTATTGGTAGGCAATTTCTGTGCAGAGACTTTCTCCGTGAACATTATAGTGTTCCTTTCGTGCTAGGTAGCACATCACCTTTTACGGTAATGGCTTGGCGTAAAGCGCGGCCAAATACTTTAAATAAGCTTTCTACCTGATGATGACAATTGCCTTGGGTTGTTGAAAGGTGCAAGGTAATTGCCATTGAATCAGCAAGTGAGCGGAAAAAGTGAGAGACCATTTGTGTCGACATTTTACCGACATTGCTATCGGTAAATTCTGCGTCAAACTCTAACCAGGGTCTGCCAGACAAGTCTATTGAACATTCAGCGCGGCATTCGTCCATCGGCAGTACAAAGCCAAAACGGCCAATACCACGTTTATCACCCAAGGCTTTTTTCAAGGCTTGCCCTAAAGCTAAAGCGGTATCTTCAACGCTGTGATGTTCGTCAATGTGGTAATCACCATCAACATTAACGTCCAATGAAAATCCTCCGTGAGCAGCAATTTGTTCAAGCATATGGTCAAAAAAACCTAAGCCGGTATTGATATTTATCGACCCAACTTTATCTAAGTTAACGCCAACATGAATATCAGTTTCTTTGGTGGTGCGTACTACTTTTGCTTCGCGCTGTTGGGTAAGTAATTGTTCGGCTATAGCATCCCAATTGAGCGTTGCTCTATCGTACTTAATACCTTGAATACCCATGTTCGCGGCTAATTGCATATCGGTTTCGCGATCGCCAATTACATAGGATTTTTCGAAGTTAACTTTACCTTGTTGCAAGTAATCACTGACTAACCCTAGTTTGGGTTTGCGGCAGCTGCAGTTATCTTCGTCAAAGTGAGGGCAAAGTAGCACTTCATCAAACACCACACCTTGTGATGAAAATATATCCATCATTTTGTCATGAGGTAAATCAAAGTCAGCTTGTGGGTAGCCGTCTGTGCCTAAACCATCTTGATTAGATACCATCACTAAGCGAAAACCTTTCTTTTGCAGTGATAATAAAACCGGTAATACGTTAGGCTCAAAAACGAGTTTCTCTAAAGTATCGACTTGTTTATCGCTTATTGGCTCTTCAATTAATGTGCCGTCACGGTCGATAAATAATATATTTTGTTTGTTCATAATACTCTCGGTAAAACTCTAGTTATTTGTTGAAGGCTTGGGTAATTATTTGTTTTAATAGTGCTAACTCATGATCGCTGCCAATACTTATACGTAAACAGTTTTCTAATTGCAGTTGTTTTGATTGGTCACGAATTAATATCCCTTGTGCTTTTAGGCAATCGAAAATAAAGTTCTTAGACTCAAGTGTTGCTGTTTTGAATAAAACAAAATTAGCATCACTAACATAAACGTTTTCGCACCATGTTTGCTCGGTTAACCAAGCTGATAATTGCTGGCGTAAAATTATGGTTTCTTTTACTCGAATACTGACTTGCTCTAGCCCTGATTTAGCCAATGAATTACTGGCAATTTCGGCTACGGGAGCCGAAATAGGGTAAGGTGCAATCACTTTACTGAGCATAGTAATAATATCGGTATTTGCTAGGGTAAAACCACAACGTAAGCCCGCAAGTGCAAATGCTTTTGATAAGGTTCTAAGTACCACTAATTGAGGATATTCTTTCAACCAGCTTGCGGTACTATTTTCAGGGCTAAATTCAATGTAGGCTTCATCAACAACTACAATGGCGTTGTCGCCAAACATCTCTAATACCGCTTTTATAGAATCTGTTGTTAATAAGTTCCCGGTTGGATTACCCGGTGAACATAAAAATACCACTTTAACCTTACCTACTTGAGCTTTGATGTTATCAAGATCAAGCTGGTTATTTATTAGCGGTACTTTGACGATACCAGCACCATGATTTTCAGCACTAATCGCATACATTCCATAGGTGGGTGGACAGATTAATATACTATCCCGATACGCTTTACAAAAAGTACGTATTACTAATTCAATACCTTCGTCTGCCCCGCGTGTAGCAAGAATGTTTTCTGTGTTTAACTGGGCGTAAGCACTATAAGCATTCATTAAATTATCGGGCTGAAAATCAGGATAACGATTAATACTGTTACTGTTTACTTGATAATCACCCGACCCTGAAGCTTCATTGGCATTGAGCCAAATCTTGTTTTGTGTAGCTGCGGTTGGGGAATCACTTGTGCTAGAATTCCCTTTGGAGTATAAACGCCTTGCCGATTGATAAGGCACCATATCAATGAGTTCTTCGCGGGCAAGTTTGTTAGCAACTTTTTTCATGCTTATTGCTCCAACTTACTTTTTTCTAAACGGATAGTAACTGCACGTTTATGACCATCTAAGCCTTCAGCATCGGTAAGTTCAGTAATGCATTCAGCAATATTAGCTAAACCCTGTTTCGTTATTTCTTGTACGGTAAATCGTCTTGAAAAGTCCGCTAACGATAAACTTGAAATAACTTTTGAGTAACCGTAAGTCGGTAAAACATGATTAGTGCCACTTGCATAATCTCCAGCAGACTCTGGTGTATAAGCACCGACAAAAATCGAGCCTGCATTTCGTAATGACTTTAATAAGCTTTGCGCGTTATCGGTTTGAATAATCAAGTGTTCAGGAGCATAGTCGTTTGAAATTTCTACTGCTTGGTTTAAGTCTTTAACCAATATCAAGCGACTTTGGAGAAGTGCTTGTTCTGCAATGCTTTGTCGAGAAAGTTCTGATATTTGGCTTAATAATTCCTCTTGTACTTCTGCTATTAAAGTTGCGCTGTCGGATAATAGAATAACTTGGCTATCAGGGCCGTGCTCAGCTTGCGACAATAAGTCAGCGGCAACAAAGCTGGCGTTGGCATTTTTATCCCCAATCACTAAAACTTCTGAAGGACCAGCTGGCATATCTATAGCAAAACCATTAACTTGCTGTGAAAGTTGTTTTTTAGCTTCGGTAACGTATTTATTACCAGGGCCAAATATTTTATTCACGGGTTTTATGGTTGCTGTGCCAAAGGCTAATGCAGCACAAGCTTGCGCGCCGCCAACCGTATAAATTTCGTCTATTTCACATAAGCTTGCGGCAACCAGTATTTCGTTAGCTAATTCTCCGTTTTTATCTGGAGGACACACTAAAACCGTGCGCGAGCATTTTGCTAATTGCGAAGGTACGCCAAGCATTAAAACTGTTGAGGGCAAAGGTGCTGAGCCAGCAGGAATATATAAACCAACACTTTCAATGGCTTCAGTTTTTAGTGTACAACGCACACCTGTTGTAGTTTCTACGGTAATGTCTTCGCTGATCTGTGCTTGGTGAAAGCGTTTTATTTGTCCGTACGCGGTTTCTATGGCTTTCATGCGTTTTGCCGATAGTGCTTCTTTGGCGGCTTGAATAATTTCATCGGTTACTTGTAGCGTATTTAACGTTACACCATCAAATTTTTCAGTTAACGCATAAAGCGCTTGGTCGCCATTTTTACGAACATTATTTAAAATGTTTTCAACTTGTTGAGACAATAAACCGCTTTCGGCAATAGCTGGGCGTGCTAACGCCGCTTGTCTTTCGCGAATTGAGAGGTTTTGCCAGTTGATCATTTCTTTTTTCATTATCCTAAAATCCTAACTTAATACGTTCAATAAAGTGATAAGTGCAATTAACCCATCATTTTTTCAATGGGCATTACGAGTATTGAATTACAACCTAGGGCATTTAATTGCTCCATGGTTTCCCAAAAAAACGTCTCTGTAGCAACAACATGTACGGCAACTAAGTCGTCGCGTCCGGCGAGTGGTAAAATAGTGGGCGTTTCTCTTCCTGGCATTAGCGCGCTGACTTGTGCAATTTTGTCTTTAGGCGCGTGCAGCATAATGTATTTACTTTCTTTGGCTTTCATTACACCTTGTATACGTGGCAGTAACGTATCGAGAATGCTTTGTTTTTCAGTACATAAAGGCGTAGATGTTTGAATAAGAGAGGCTTTAGATTTGAAAATCTCCTCTACTTCAACCAAACCGTTAGCTTCTAAGGTTGCCCCTGTAGACACTAAGTCACAAATACCGTCAGACAGACCAACACGAGGTGCTACTTCAACCGATCCTTTTAATAAACAAAACTCAACATTAATGCCATTAGCTTTAGCGTAGCGGTTTAATAATTGTGGGTAGGTTGTAGCAAAACGTAGGCCGTCTAAACTTTTTACACCTTGGTAATTAAAGCCTTCCGGCATAGCAATTGATAAACGACAGCCACCAAAGTTAAGAGGCGAGGTACGAATGTATTGAGATTTTTGTCCCATTAACTCTCGCTCTAACGCTGTTTCTTCTAAGGTATTGTCGCCAACAATGCCTAAGTCACATACGCCATCCATAACTAAACCTGGAATATCAGAGCTACGAACACGCATAACATCAATAGGCATATTAGCGACATGAGCGAGTAAACGTCGGTCAGAAACATTGAGGTTCAAACCACAGCGCTTGAATAAACTTTGAGTGTCGTCACTTAAACGACCTGATTTTTGCATAGCAATGCGTAAACGTGTTTCTGTTGTCATGTGTTACTTCCTTAAAATAAAACCTTGGCCCAAAATTCCTGTATATACAATTTCAAAGCCTATAAAATGCGAAAACCCCCGAGAGAGTTGGACTCTTTCGGGGGTTTCAAAAATAATTTTTAAATCGCCGAAAGGCCGTAGCCCCTCAGCGAATGTACCTGAGCAGCTAGTCGATATGGTGGTGATGGCGATGTAGTGTGCTTAGGTTAATAGTCATAATATGCTCATTGGTGGTATAGGTTGTTAACTTGTATAGTCAACTTGTATCAATAACTTGACGAAAACCTTATTCCGTTCTTTAGTTATTTTTCAATTGCTATTTACATTACTGATTATTCTTATAATG
>Ga0209396_1003910_pt1 | contig 14705 bp, 15 predicted proteins | sample GOMGulsemesocosm_6_FD_184638 | JGI IMG/M metagenome (GOLD analysis project Ga0209396, IMG submission 184638) | Methane-oxidizing microbial communities from mesocosms in the Gulf of Mexico - GOM8C Gulf of Mexico (SPAdes) (version 2) | ecosystem: Environmental > Aquatic > Marine > Cold seeps...
AGTCACCTCTACAGATGCACTGAGGGCTTTAAGCGGTAACCGAATATTACGATTCAAGCAGTGGGCCGCAGGTTTTTCGCGCCCTGCTGGCTTGCTCTGCTAACTACAGGTTACTTTTTCTTTAAGCATAATACTCTGACTCCATAATTTTTAGCCATTGGTAGATCTACGCTTAACCCCGCTCACTGATATAAAACAATATTTCTGTTTTTAATACCGATGCGCCCGACGCGTCTTGAATTTCAAACGGTATTCTGACATCCCCTGCTTTTAGAATGTTTAAATCCACAGCACAGATACCCGTCAACTTGCCTGTCGCTTTCTTGCTGTATTGAACCTTCATTTCCTTTGGGATCCAGCGCAGCGTGGGGGGGATTGAGGCCTCCAACGCCAAGCCACCGGTTAATTCACTTAGGGTGCACATGGCGCCCGCGTTAATCGAGCCGATGTGGTTACGAATCGCCCTGCGGTCATTAATTTCAACACGGCAATACCCAGCTCGAAGTTCTTTAATACGCGGATTAATGGATGAGAAGTAAGGCGCCCTAAACGCCAAAACCTTACTGAATATAAACTTCCCAAAAGGCAGAACTGATACCTTGTTGTATAAACTTAATGTATTCATGGTTTGTATCCTAAAGCGCTAAGGCGCAAGCCTTATTGATTAACTGGGAGGTGAATTAGATTGGTTAATAGTTCAGAACGATGCAGAAACTAGAAACTAGAAACTAGAAACTAGAAACTAGAAACTAGAAACTAGAAACAGCAAAGCACTCAAAGCGGCAGTATGCACAACTCTTTTTCACAGGAAGCGTGCACCACATCATGCTGGTCCACCAGCTCTACCGCGTAGTGTCGCGTCAGTTTCGCGCTCACCTGCAGCTCTGCCTTAATGCCTTTGAGTTCTTCCAGGCTTAACCGAAACCTCGCGTATAAGGTCGTTCTTGCCGGCAGTTTAAAATGGATACTGGCCGTTCTATCAACTACCCGGTATTGGCCAGCCAACATCTTGTAGAGCATCACGCCATAGATGGGGTCCAGGGCGCTGTACAAACCACCGCCCCAGGTGATGCCCATGTGGTTTCTCGTTTTCCAGTTGCTGGGGATTTTAATGTGCACCTCATGAAAATCAGCGGCTACATAGGTAATACGTGCTCCGCTGCGGCGATAGGCGGGAAACAAGTTACCGCCCCAGCGCCAGAGGCGAGATTCAAATGATTCAGGTTTAAGTCCGGCGGTCGACATGCCCATTCTATGCACCCCTCTTTCACTGAACCTCTAAAATAATTTTCCCCTTGGCACGTAAACTTCGGCTTAGATCATGGGCTTGGTCGGCCTGCTGCAGTGGGAATATTCGGTCAATCACGGGTTTAACACGGCCCACTGACATTAATCTGGCCACTTCCTTTAGATCCTTACCATCCGATTTCACCATCACCACACTGGATTTTTTACATTGTGTGTTAAAAGTCCTCAGCAGTTTTGTCATCAGCAAAGCCTTTAGGTTTTTAGGGCTTGGCACCGTTGATACATAACTGCCGCCTGGATTGATGATCGGCGAACATTGTTTGAGGTCATGACGGCCGATGGTATCAAACACAATATCGTAGCGGCCTTCGCTGTTAAGAAAGTCTTGCTGGTGATAATCAATGACGTGCATTGCGCCCAGGTTAGTCACCATACTTACATTCTTTTCGCTGCAAACCCCGGTCACCTGCCCGCCGAGGGCTTTGGCAATTTGCACCGCATAACTGCCCACGCCCCCAGATGCACCAATAACCAACACCTTAAACCCTGCTTTCATACCCGCCTTGTTCACCAAAGCTTGCCATGCGGTGAGCGCACACAAGGGCACACCGGCGGCATCGGTATAAGAGAGGCCCTCAGGAATAAGCGCCGCGTTGTTAGCCGGCGCCACCACCTCGCTGCAGTAGGTCGCCAAACCTTCCGAGGGGTTTTTCATACCAAAGACTTTATCGCCAGCCTTAAAACCTTCTACCTTGCTGCCCGTCTCTAACACCTCACCGGCAAAATCGCTGCCCAGAATAAGCGGAAAAGACGGCACTAAAAATTGTAACTGGTAGCGCCCGCTGCGAATCATCCAATCGCGAGGGTTTACGCTCGACGCGTGGTTTTTAATGCGTATCTCGTTCGCCTTAAGCTCAGGCGCTGTTTGTTCGCCGTACTGCAAGACATCACTTTTTCCATACTGGGTTTGATAAACAGCTTTCACGGTGTAAGTACTCCTGCTCGGTTCAACTCATTCTAGAGGCTTTTAACTATTAGCCCACCAGCCCCCAATTAGTTCGCTGGCGAACCTTTTAGGCAAATAAAAGGCCTCAGTAGTTCTTCAAAGCCTTGGATAATAAATACGTGAACTGCTGCTGCTCCTCTGCCGAGAAACCCTTATACACACGACCGTTTACATTATCGGACAAGGTTTTAAAATCAGCCTTGAGCGCCAAGCTTTTGGGCGTAAGGCGCACTAATTTTACTCGCTGGTCCTCTGTGGAGGTCGTCTTTTCAACATAACCCAGGCGAATCAATTTATCGATCAGCTCGGTGGTGGATGACTTCTTTTTATTAATCCGTACCGCCAAATCTTTAAGCGACAAGGCCTTCTCACGATAGAGGGTGATCAATATGGCGCCGTGTGATGGCGCAAGGTCAACCAACCCCAAACGCTTTAGCTCACCGCTGACGTGCTCATAGGCATTATCGCGCAGTTCAGCCGCTAAAAAGACAATACCGTTTGTTCTTGGTGCCATGCAGCCCTGCCCTTAGCTATCTATGTTCATTACTTCTTAAATCTACAGACCGGAGATTAGTTCGTCAACGAACCTATTGCAAGTTGTTTTTCCTCAAGTCGATTGCTTCAGCCCCCCCTAGCCTATTGATAGTCTTCTGATCCCCCACCGCATCACGACTGTGAGGCGGATAGGGGCAGGAGAATGGATGACCAGCTTGCTTAGCGTATTACACACTACTCGCCCTTAGCGCCGATCGCCTTAACCCTTTCTTCCCAATCTTGCTTCTCTTCAGGTGTGGCCGAGATAAGCGAGCCAAAAAGATTAACTTCGGCTTTTTCAAAGCCGCAAAACTGCAGGGTAAAGAGATCAAGCTGGGCAACAGCCGGGGCCGCCTGCTCCTCAGCGTAGTCTGATGGGGCATCCATGGTCACAATGAGCCTAGCCGTTTTTCCTTTCAGCAGCTGTACCGGCAAGGGGTTATCCCCTTCATATTTGAACGAAAAACCGGGTAGAAAGGTGCGATCAAACAGGCCTTTTAATTTTGCGGGCAGGCCGCCCCACCAGATGGGCGTCACTATCACAAGGTGATCGGCCCAGAGGATGGCATTTTGAAAATCAACCAAACAGGGCTCTAGCTCTTGCCTGGCGTCATAGCCACAGTCGAGGCTAGGGTTAAACGCCATAGCGGATAAGTTGAAACGCCTTACATCGAAATATTCGCTTGCTTCAAGGTCATACAGGTCACTCAGGTGTTGAGAATAACTGCTCGATTTGGGGTTGCCATTCAGTACTAAAATTTTCTTTGTCATCACACTCGCGTCCTAATCTCTTGAGTTCGATGAGCATTCTAATCTCTGCCCTTAGGGGCAGAGTCAACACTTAATGGGCAAGAGCCCAGCTCCATTAAGCACTTATCAACGCTTTTCACTTTACTGTTCAGGTCTTCAATCTTTCGCAACAATTGAAGCTTAATATCCGCAAGGAATATTTCGATCTGCGCCCAGTCCACCTCGCCATGGCGGTTATAGACAATGGCACCTTTTATCTGAGACAAGGTTGTGCCCAACAACTTGGCCTCTTTGATCAGGTTTAACACATCGACTTGAGCCTCACTGTAAACTCGATAGCGCCCTTTTCTGGGCGGCGGCCTAATCAAGCCCCTGTCCTCATACAGACGAATAGCCTTAATCGAAAGGCCTGTTTTTTTCGCTACTTCACCAATGTACATTTTCACCCTGATCTAAAAAGCGTTATGAGTCAGTCTTCGCAGGCTTAATCGGCTTCTTGAGTTTTAACTTTCTAGAAGGTTCAGTTTAGCCGAAGCGAGACATCACCGAGACGGGCATCTTCGCCATGATGGGCCCGAGGATATTCCAGGGCATGCGTGGCACGTGGGTCTCTTTGGTTTTGTTGAGTATCTCTTTCACCAACAGCTTGGCGCCCTTCTCCAGCGGGATCACAAAGGGTCGGCTGACCACATCCTCGTTCATGGGTGTGTCTATGTAGCCGGGTTTGAGGATGGTGATGTCGATCTTGTCTTTTACCGTCTCCACACGCAGGGCGTTCATATAGGTGAGCAGCGCGGCCTTGCTGGCCGAGTAGGCGCTGAGTCCCGGTAACCTCAGCGCAGCGGCCAGCGAGCTGATGCCCACCACCTGACCAAAGCCCTGCTGGCGAAACACCCGCACGGCCGCATCAATGGTCGCCATGGCCCCGGTGACGTTAATGTCAATGATGTTCTTGGGTTTGTCGAAGGCACTCTTGCCAATTTTGCTGCTGTAACCCACCCCCGCGTTGGCGATCACGATATCCAGCTGCCCCAGCTCCTCTTTGGCCCGCTCAATGGTCTCAAACACCAACTCGCTGTTGGCCACATCCAGCTCGTAAACCGCCACCTGAATGTCGGTCGTTTTGGATAACTCGCCCTTGAGGTTCTGCAGCTTGTCGAGGCGTCTGGCCGCCAGGCCCAGTGAGTAACCAAGGGCGGCGAACTCGCGTGCCATTTGCATGCCAAGGCCGGAGGAGGCGCCGGTGATAAATACGGTTTTATTGCTCATGGTGGGGGATCGCTTTTTTATTGTGTTTGTGTGTTTTCTTGGTCAGGTTTCGGGGGGTGCTCTGGTGGTTCTGGTTTCGCCCAGCTGGGCGAGTGACTTTTCTCTGATCCGCCAGAGCAAAGTCACCAAAAGAGAGGCGGCCCCACTTCACTGAAAGCCCCTCACTCTGGCGTGATTTTTCGGGTCGACTCCCCCTTTGTTTACATCAAAAGGGCCATCCTTGGCTCAAACGAGCCTTATTCACACATCCTATGTGAATAACCCGAAAAATAACACCGCTACTCAGCAGCTCAGAAGGGGGAGTTGGTGCCACAACGGGTCAATGGTGTGATGCTGATAAAATTAATCTGACCCTTGATTCTGCAGCTGCTTTGCGGGTTCTTGCAAAACGGATGACGCACTCAGAAATCCGTAACCTGGCTGTGTTAAATGCCATGTTTGCATAGCCTTGCAGAATAATCATCGTACTCCGACTGATTGAAGTTTCGGGAAAGCTTGTTCATAAACCCATGCAAGCCTTCGCTGTGCTCTAGCGAGACATAATCAATACTTTTCAGGGCTTCAGCCATATCGGCTACCGAAAAGTGATCTTCGAATTTTGGCAGCACAAGATTTAATTCAAAAGTCGGCTGTGTATCCAGCATCTTGCGGATTTGAGAGCCATAGAATAAGTAAGCTCTATCGATACTCGCTGAGCTGAGTTTATCTGATACTTTCCAGATGGCCGATGCCCCAACACTAAAACCCACAAGTGACGTTTGACCGTTGATCGTATCCAGCTGCTCGAGCAGATGACTAGAATAGCGCTCCAGGCCAACATGGTCAGTGAAGTACCGGTATGCCAAACCCTCATCTGTGAATTTATTCTTCTCACCACTGTAGGGGTCAATAATAAGGCAGTTACCCCACAGCGTATTACCCAGCTCGATGAGCTCATCGGTGAGGCCAAATATGTCAGAGACCAGAACCCTTTGCATAGCTTTCCGTGCCATTTATCGCCCGCACTTGTAGCGGGTTTGGAGCGCCGCGGAAAACTTCTCCGACAAGACACGCCTGTTATGTGTCTTGTTCATTAAGACTGAGCTGCATTTCCAGTAGTGATGCTTTGAAACCCACCTTTTCGTATGCCTTGATGGCTGAGTCATTTTCAGAATATACATCCAGATATAAATCCCTGATGCCTCGACTCTTGCTCCAATCAATGAGTTGGTTGATGAGCTTGGCGTTCACCCCCTTGCCTCGGTGCATTGGCGATACATACATAAAGCCGAGATAAGCGTGCTGCTTATGTGCTAATGATTGCTTTGAATCTCTGATTTGTGCGTAACCCGTACCAATAATTTCACCCTCAACCTCTGCAACCAATAGATACGATTCAGGGGATGAAATCAGTCTTTCAATGTCGTAATAGAATGCTGATTCGCTCTTCAATAAAGCGTTAAATGGCCTCTCTGCGTCAAGAACACCTTGTTCAAGCTCCAGTAGCCGAGCAAGGTCACTCACTCCAGCTTCTCTAATAATCACAGTCTAACTCCTGGTTATTGAGTGGAAAGCAGATAACAGCTTATCAGTAAGACGCCACAAGTTTAATCAACCTTGCAAGTTTGTGCTTGCTTGGATTAAAGGAAGATCAAAGAGCTGATCCTTATTTCACTTAAAAGGCCCCGTGTTTTCCAACACCTTTGGTAAACCTTGTAGCCCCTTGCTGGGTCTCACCCTTTTCAATGGGTTCCATGCCACGCTGAAATTCATTATTCAAGGCATCATCAAAGGATTTATCCCACTGCTCATAGCTGCTCATGCGATCGCTGCGCATACACAGCTGAGGGTTCTTGGCGATTTGTTCGGCCAGCGTTTCAGCGGCTTCTCGCGATGCGCCCTGTGGCACGACTCTATTGGCAAGCCCTATCGCTTTAGCTTCATCGGCTTCAACTGGGCGGCCTGTAAGAATCAGGTCCATGGCGTGGCTCATGCCGATCAATCTTGGTAGCCTTACCGTACCGCCATCAATTAACGGCACACCAAAACGCCGACAAAACACACCAAATACAGCGGTTTCTTCCATAACACGCAGGTCACACCACAGGGCGAGTTCCATGCCGCCGGCCACCGCATGGCCCGAAATAGCGGCAATCACGGGTTTTGTCAGCATCATTCTACTGGGCCCCATCGGACCATCCCCCTCAGGCTCGAGTCTATTCGATTGACTCTTATCCGCCCCAGCAACAGCCTTTAAATCAGCGCCTGCGCAAAAGGTATTGCCGGCACCACACAGCACCGCCACGGACATGGCATCATCGGCTTCAAACTCACGAAAAGCATCGGCCAGCAAGGCGGCGGTTGGCCCATCCACTGCATTTTTCACTTCGGGTCGGTTGATTATCACGGTAAAAACACAGCCTTTCTTTTCGATTTGTATTGTCATGGTTAGCTCTTAAATTTTGGGGTGTATCAATCTTTAGATAGCTTTATTTTTGGGGACTATCTTTCATTTATCATCTCGCCCTTCTAATTCTTATTGTGGGGGCTGGTAGTTCTGGTTTCGCGGCCCTACACGGATGTAGGGTCTGTGAATAATGCAGGAGCAATTTTTCGCCCAGCTGGGCGAGTAACTTTTCTCTGATCCGCCAGAGCAAACCTCTTGACCTTAATATCTGCAAAAGAGAGGCGGCCCCACTGAGCTGAAAGCCCCTCGTTCTGGTGTGGCTTTTCGGGCCGGCTCGATTCGGCGTCCCGCCTTAGGCGAGCCTTTCGCGCACATCCCTGTGCGTTCACTCCGAAAAATCACACCGCCACTCGGCAGCTCAAAAGGGGGAATTGGTGCCACGGCTAATCAACGGTGGGGTTCTGCACAAGTGACTTGGCCCCCTTGTTCCGCCCTCTAAATTTAATTCAGTACAATTCGTTCTCATAGTTATTTTCGATTTCAGATTCTATAAAGTCGCTCAATTGCTTATCAGCGTCTAACTTTTTAGCCATCTGAGTGACGATGGGCGACTTGCTGCGCGCTTGCCAACTTTCTGATTGCCACACTTTTGAGCGAATCATGGCTTTGCCGCAGTGAAAAAAGCACTCTTCAACAGAGACTTTGGTGGCCAGCACGGCGGGTTTACCGCCTACGCTCATGCCATCCAGCAGCTCTGGGTCGTTTGATAATATGGCCTTGCCTTTTATGCGCAGGGTTTCACGCAGGTTGGGCACAACAAAAATCAGACCGATGGCCGGGTTAGCCAGTAGATTATGGAAACCAAACATCAACTTATTGCCGGGGCGATCTGGGATACACAGATTAGAGTTATCATTAACCACCACAAAACCCGCAGGATCACCCTTGGGGGATATATCCGGGTTACCTTGCTTGTCTATCGTTGAGATGAACACCAAAGAGGACTTGGCAATAAATTCAATCATATCCTCATCGAGCTGGATACCCACCTTCTCTTTAACAAAATCGATGGGTTCGCCAATGAGTTGGGTCAGCTCTTCTGTTGTTGTTATTTGGTAGTTATCCATGGTTTTATCTCCTTGTGGTTCGATGAATATCAATGGGGGCTGCCCCTTGATCGGGAGGTTTCTGGTCGTTCTGGTTTCGGCCAGCTGGCCGAGGTACTTTCTTTTGCTTCGCCAAATGAAAGTACCCAAAGAAAAGGCGACCCTCCACACTGGCCTACGAGTGCTACGCACCGCCCTACGGGCGCCTCGTGTCGCTGCGATTTGTCGGGCTGGCTCCCTCTTTATCTCTATCAAAAGGGGGGGCGTCCCGCCTCAGACGAGCCTTTCGCGCACATCCGTGTGCGCTCACACCGAAAAATCACACCGCCACTCGGCAGCTCCGAAGGGAAAGTTGGTGCCACGGCTAAGCTGCGGTGGAGTTATGATCAAATTACTCTGCCTCTCAACGACCGCAGTTACAATGGAATGGTGTGGCGGCCGGTTTGCGGCCCTTTGCAAAGCGGATGGCGCCCCATGGAGTCTGTAACCTGTGCTTGTTAATAATGGACTTTATTGAGTGGGTACACATTCGCATCTACTTGCAACGCCCACTCGGCCAGGTGAGAATTTACCAGTCTTTGAGCTAATCTTTTTAGAGCTTGGCTCACTGAATAAATAATTCATATTCTTATTTTTGCATTGTTGAGCACAAGCGCTCTCTTTTTCAGCAAGCCAAGAGCTGAAAAAGAGCATAAGTCCGACTAATATACCTGCGGCAATAAGCGCATACTTAATATTTTTAATATCTATGATGGTAATACCTTATTAACGCCTTGCCTTGGGGCTGCCTGTTTCGAAGCTACGTATAGGCAGTCCTAACCACGCAGCGGTTAACAACGGCAACTTGTTATGTGATAGATGCAGAATTTTACTGCACTCTTAGTTCTTGGATTATCTCAGGTAATGCTGGCAAAGCGCTTAGTCCTGATATGACAAGAATAAGAAATACCAGACCGGAATACACCTTGTAAAAATAACCCGTAGATCCTTTTTTGTGTTCGTTTGTTGAACGCAAAATTCTAACTGATGTATAAGGCAACCACAGATAGAACCATGAAAACATTGGAATTAGCAGCCCGCCAATGAATATATAGGTAGATGCCTCAGAGCTGAAATTCGTAAGCTTGGCAAGTAATATCGGGCCGTAATACATATGGCAGACTAATGCGATCATTAGGAGAACTGAGTTAAATAACTGTTCAACTAGAATGATCTGAATCGGTGTCCTTGTAATGCTCATAGAGCTCCTATCACATAATAGTTTTCTATGGACTCTTGGCTTTATATATTCTGGGCCCATTGAACAAAAACATATAAAGCTAGCGCCTAAATATTGTCGTGGATTAACAGACACTTACAAAAACTGAAAAACAAAACGAGCCAATCCCTGCTGCGCGGTTAAATCCTTGTGGCCACTGATACTAATGGGGTGGTTAATAAAATCAAGCGCTTAGGTGCCGTTTCTTTTATTCAATGGTCACGTGGCTGGTGATACCGGCTCCCAAGCCGTCGGATAGTGCCGCCAAGGCTCGCCAGCGACCACACAGGGTCTCGGGCTAAGCGATCAAATTTCACTTACATAACCCCCCCCCCACACCCTACAGACAACAAAATCCTGTTAGTATTTGCCCCACAAATACTCACCCTAAGGCTCCTCTTAAGTATGTCCCCTATGCCGCTTACCCTTTCTGTTCTCGATCAATCTCTGGCGCGTACGCCGGAGCAAGCCAGCCAAGCCCTGCACGAGACGCTGGAGATGGCCCAGTGGTGCGAGCAGTTGGGTTATGAGCGGTTTTGGGTGTCTGAGCACCACGCCTTTCCGTCTGTGGCGGGTTCTGCCCCGGAGATTTTGTTGGCGGCGCTGGGTGCGGCTACCAGCACAATTCGCCTGGGCTCTGGCGGCATTATGCTGCCCCACTACAGCGCTTATAAGGTGGCCGAGCAGTTCTCTTTGCTTGCAAACCTCTACCCCGATCGTATTGATTTGGGTGTGGGCCGCGCGCCTGGGGCGGATATGTCGACGGCGACTGTGCTGGCCACCGATGGTCGGCCGAAGTTTGAACGCTTCCCTAAGCTTGTCAGTGAGCTGTGCGGCTTTTTGCGCGATGAGGTGAGCCAACCTTTGGTTAGCCCTAAGCCGCCCAAGCAATTGCCTGTGTGGATGCTGGGCTCAAGCTTGGACAGTGCGGCGCTTGCCGCCGAGCGCGGCCTGCCCTATAACCTGGCGGCGTTTATTAACCCGCAGGCCGACCCGCGTTTGATTCAGTACTACCGCGAACGTTTTCAGACCAATGCCCGCAGCCCAGCCCTTGGGGGCCAAACAGGCAATGGTAAGAAGCCCTACAGCATCTTAACCATCAGTGTCTTCTGCGCCGACGACAGCGAACACGCCAAGCTGCTGCAACAAACCCACGACATCAATTTGTTTCGCTTCTTTACCGGCCAGAGCAACGGCGTGGCGGTCACCCCTGAAGCTGCCGCCGACTACCCGATTGGCCCACAGCTGGCCGACTTTATGCGCAGCCGCGATGATACCCGCGCGGTGGGCACACCCACTCAGGTAAAAGAAAAAGTACTGGAGCTGGCGAACCGCTTTGGGGTGGATGAGATCATGGCGGTGACCAATATCTATTACCTAAAAGACCGAAAGCGCTCCTTTGAGTTATTGATGCAGGCCATGTCTGAAGGTTAAGAGCTAGAGGGCAGAAGCGAGATACGAGAGGCGAGAAGTCAGATACTAGAGACGAGAACTTAGAGGCTAGAGGCTAGAGGCTAGAGGCTAGAGGCTAGAGGCTAGAGGCTAGAAATTATGCGCTTCTAGCCTCTGAGTTTACGCCTGTTCGACTTCAACTTTAGTTTCATCAACCTGCGCTGCGCCTTCAACAAAGCGGTCGTAAAACTGCCCGTATTGGTTGAAGGTAAAACCCAGTGCGTCTTTTCCAATGCTGGTTTTGGACGCGATCATGTCAAAGCCGTGGAAGCAGCCCTCATAGAGTTTAAAGGCCACCTCAACCTCGGCGGCTTCTAAGGCCTTAACATAACGCTGGGTCTCCTCACAGAAAGGCTCGCAGTCACCGACAAAGGTGATGGTGGGCGGAAAGTTACTGTAGTTCGTGTTTCTCGCCGGTGCCGCGTAGGCGGGAATGGCCTCATACTTGTTATGCAGCGTTTTTAGATACTGGCTCCAACCAAAGGCGTTGGACTGGGTGCTCCAGATGGGCGACGCCATCTGGCGACTGGCATCAACAGGCTGTTGGTCGTCGATCATCGGGTAGATGGGCATCTGAAAGGCTATATCGACCTCTTTTGTGTCCCGCGCTTTTAGGGTGACCGCAGCAGTCAGGCCACCGCCCGCGCTGTGCCCAGCCACCATAAAACGATCGTTGCGTATACCCAGTTGCTCGGCGTTTTCCTTGGCCCAGATTAAGCTCTCGTAACAGTCGTTAAAACCGGCGGGAAAAGGTTCACTGAGCGACTTGCGGTAGTCCGGTGCAATCACCACACACTTGCGGGTTTCAATGAACTTTTTGATCATCATCCCAAAACCTTCCGGGTTGCCGACCAGATAACCGCCGCCGTGAATATAGAGCATGGCTGGCAGTGTCTCAGTGCAATTGAGGGGTCGGTAGACCCTCACCCGAATTTGAGAGCCATCAGCGCTGTCAATGTAACGCTCGTCGCAGTCGAGACCATTGACAGACTTGCCCTTGCTCAAATTCATCAACTTGGCAATCAGCTTGGCCCCCCAGGGCCTTTTGATCAGGGCGGGCGCTATATTGCCGACGCGGTAATAGGGCCGTAAATCCTCGTGCAGCATATTCTTAGTAATTTTCATGGCAACTCGAACCTCTTTTTTTTACAGACAGCATAATAAAAATGGCGCGAAAAATGAATCACCGGAGAAGGCGTTTTTGAGCCGCCGCGACAACAGGCCCGAGTAGACAGCTTAATGCCGTCACCAGTGCCTATTGCCTGAAGGGCAGAGAGCCTGCCTTTGAATTATTGATGCAGGCGTTTAGAGGCGAGCAAACACAGGAGCATGCTTGGAGTGTTAGGCCTCGGATTGACTCAGGCCTTTGTACAAACCAAGCACGATCAACAGCGAGGCCACAATGCCCAGGCCCGCCCCGATATAAACAATCACCTCAATAAGCATTTCATTAATCGGGCTGGATGAGAAGCCTTCCCCCGCCATCGGCAGGGCCCGACTGGCACCCAATACGGCTGAGAGAGTGATAGAAAACCAAATCAGATACATGCTGGCGATGCTTGAATAGAAGGTCACACTCAGCCAGCGTTGCTCCAGAACCAAGGCGCCCCAAATCAGACCAAACACCATCAGTGCCATACCACTCTGCACGGCAGCAAGATGCGCAGACAGTGCCATTTTAGGATTCATAAAGTGAGGTATTAACGCCCCCTGCAGTAGACCCGCGAGGAAAAGCGCCGCGCCCCAAAATATTAACCGCCTAGCGGAATGACTCATTTCAATACTCAATTAACATCTCCTTGAGTGATCTGTCGACGCTCTGCGCCTTGTCATGTTTGAGTGCTTACAATGAACCTTTAAACACTCCTGTCAAATTAAAGCCTGCGCGTGTGTTGGGATCAACGCCCCCCCCTGCCACCTGCCCAAACACTTCTGCAGTGTCCGCTCCCCTCGCTGAGGTTGCTCGACACACTTTTTCTCAATCTCAGAGAATATATCCAGAGACCCATTTTGTTGTGAAACAGTATTGGCTCGAAAATCCATTGCTCTATCCCCCCTATGTTTGCACCCAAGTATTTTACCCAAACAGCCAAGGGTAACGGTTAAGCGGTGCGGCGGGTTAGAATGCAGTCGACTTTGATCGAGCCTGAACGGCTTTGAATGACACTGAGTAACCCTGAATAACCCTGAGCACCCGCTATGCATTTGACTTCACTGCTGCCAATTTTACGCTGGGGCCGCGACTACACACGCGAGACCTTTGTCAGTGATGCCATAGCCGCACTGATCATCACCATGATGATGATCCCCCAGTCGCTGGCCTATGCGCTACTGGCTGGTCTGCCGCCTCAGCTGGGGCTCTATGCCAGCATGCTGCCGTTGCTGCTCTATGCGCTGGTAGGTTCCAGTGGCGCCCTGTCGGTTGGCCCCTTTGCCATTTCATCGATCATGACGGCCACCGCCCTCAGCGTCGCCTTCCCAGAAGCTGCCCCTTCTGATTACCTGATCGGCGCGGTGGTGCTGGCCCTAAGCAGCGGCATGATGTTGTTGGCCTTTGGTGTACTGCGCCTAGGGTTTCTCTGTAACTTTCTCAGCTTCCCGGTGATTACCGGTTTTATTTCTGCCTCGGCCATTGTCATAGCCGCCAGCCAGCTGGGCAACCTCATCGGCCTTGAGGTGAGTGGCGCTAATTTACTGACGCTGTTGGGCGACCTTGCTTGGCAACTGCCCGGCTTTAATGGCCATACCCTGGCGCTCGGTAGCGCGGCGGTTTTGGCGCTGTATTTCTTGCCCAACCTGCTGCAAAAATTGGCGACCCGTGTCGGGGCTGCCGTGTTTTGGGCCGAGACCTTGTCAAAGGCCACACCCATTCTGGTCATGTGCCTGTCGGCCTGGGTGGTGGCCCAGTTTGATCTACAGCAGGTGGCTGTGGTGGGCATTATTCCCCAGGGGCTGCCCCAGTTACAGCTACCGGATATCAATGCCCTTAACTGGTCGAGCGAGCGCTGGCAGGGCTTGTTGGGTTCGGCGGCGCTGATCAGTTTAATCGGTTATGTCAGCGCCCTGTCGGTGGCGCAATCCTTTGCCGCCAAGCGCCGCCAACGCATCAACCCCAACCAGGAGGCGGTGGGTTTAGGGCTGGCTAACCTGGCCTCGGGTGTGTCCGGGGCCTTTCCCATTTCGGCGAGCATGTCGCGCTCGGCGGTGAGTTTTAAGGCCGGCGCACAAACCCCAGCCGCCGGCGCCTTCGCCGCGCTGTTGGTGGGTTTCTCGAGCCTGTTTTTGACGCCTTTTTTATACCACGTGCCCATTGCCAGCTTGGCGGCGATGATCCTGGTGGCGGTTATCTCGCTGGTGGATGTGGCGGCGATCAAGCGCGCCTGGGGTTACAATCGCAGCGACTTTGCCGCACTGGCGCTCACCGCCCTGCTGACCCTGGTGCAGGGCGTCGAGCTGGGTCTGGTCAGCGGTGTGCTGCTGTCGATAACCCTGTATTTGTACCGCTCCAGCAACCCCCATGTTGCCGTGATTGGTAAAATCCCCGGCACCGAACACTTTCGCAATCGCCTGCGTCATAGCGTAGACCTGAGTGACAAAATAATAGGCGTGCGGGTTGATGCCAGCCTCTACTTTGCCAACGCGCGCTTTTTTGAAGACGAGGTCAACTCACTGGTGGCTCGCTACCCAGATGCCCAT
>Ga0209396_1003912_pt1 | contig 14704 bp, 14 predicted proteins | sample GOMGulsemesocosm_6_FD_184638 | JGI IMG/M metagenome (GOLD analysis project Ga0209396, IMG submission 184638) | Methane-oxidizing microbial communities from mesocosms in the Gulf of Mexico - GOM8C Gulf of Mexico (SPAdes) (version 2) | ecosystem: Environmental > Aquatic > Marine > Cold seeps...
TTTTTGACGAATATGTTCTATATCTTTCGCTAAAAATATTTAATTCAACTTCAGCAATTAAAGCGCCTTCAAAAAACCAACGATGAAATACTTTTTTCGACTTCATGTTATTGAGTTCAGTAAAAAATAATAACTGTCCACTTATATCCAACTGAGATACTTCAGCACCTAACACATCAACAGGCTCTTTATTAACAACAGCTGTAGTTAAAACCGCTCGTGTAACAAAATCAGTATCAATTAAACCACCACGTGATATTTTTGATAAATGGCTCTGAGGTATAAATGTTGATGCGTGCATTATTTCAGTATCTCTTAAAACCGTATTTTCGAGTTTGTCTTCTTGCTTCGCTTCTAAAGCTTGGCTATTAACATCTTTATGTTGAACAACTACAGCTTTTTCAACTTGAGGTGCCTGTTTTTCTTCTACTGTATTTTTATCAGCTGATATTACGACTTGTTGAGTTGGTATTTGAATAAGTTCAATAGTTTTAGCTTTTTCATGGCTCTCAATCGGCACAACTTGTTGCGTTATATTTACAACTTCTTTTTGTGAAGTCTCGCTAGTTTCATTGGCAGAAACACCCGACGACAAAACCCAAACAACACAGGCAGTTATAAATACTAAAGAAAAACAAACTAAAACAATACGATTCCAATGCCATTGATATTCAACTTTATCAATAGCACCCCCCTCTTTTTGTATCTTTGTTGTGATTGTTATTTTTTGACTCACAAAAAACCTTATTGAAGTTGCTCAATTAACCAATTACGAATTACCATAACTTCTTCACCACATACTTGATGCCCCATAGGGTAATCATGCCAAGTAACTTCTAAACCTGCACTTTGCATTACATCTAAAGCTTGTTTACCAGCAAACATAGGAACCACTTCATCTTGTGAACCATGCGCCATTAATACGGTTAAATCTTTTTGTATTGCTTCATCGTTAAACTTCTGCGGTGCACACATATAAGTCGACAATGCCATAACACCTGCAAGTTTATGTTTAAACCTAGGCGCTAAATGCAGTGCAATAACACCACCTTGAGAAAAGCCTGCTATAACTATTTTATTAGCTTCAATACCTTGCGCGATTTCTTGCTCAATGATTTCTTCTACCTGTGCAGATGATTCTCTCACACCTGGTTCATCGGCACGTTTATCTAGATCAAAAGAAACGATGTCATACCAAGCGCGCATTTCCATGCCATTATTAATTGTTACAGCACGAATTGGCGCATGAGGAAAAATAAATTTAATGCCGATTTCATTTGGAATTTCCAATTGCGGTACGATTGGCGCGAAACCATCACCAGAATCACCTAAACCATGTAGCCAAATAACTGTTGCTTTATGCTGTCCTTGCGGCTCACAAATAACCGATTTTAAACTCATTTTTATCTCTCTTTTAAATTTTTATTATTTTAGTTCAGATAACCACTTAATTTCTGCACCCGCCTGCAGGCTAGATACCTCTGATAGAAACTGCCAAAATTCTGCTTGGCTGCGATTATCTATCCATTGTGAGCCATTAAACTCAAAGTGATGACCATTAAATTTAGTTGCCACCCATAACTGATGTAGTGGTGCTTGTTTATTTAGAATTATTTTACTTTTATCAGGGAAAATTATTTCTAAAATACTCGGTGCTGACTCATAATCTAAGTCAGCATCAAAATCATCAACTTGCTCTTCTATAGTCAATAAAACTGAATCTACAAGTTCGTGATATTCATTGTCTGTCATTTTACTTCCTAATACTCTTCATATTGATAATTTTAATAAAATAAGAACATTCCTATTACCCGATGATTTTTGTTCATGGGATAGGGTTTTCTCTATATAAACTGAGTTTTAATGTCGAGATAAAAAAAAGCCTGCTCGACTGTCTGCATTTACAATTTTTTCTGTTACTCTGCGATTATAAAGAGTAAATACTTTGATCTAAAGAAAACTTATGCAAAGAATAAAATATAGCCACATCACTCTATTTTCATGTTTATTATTTATAGGCGCTTGTGGTCAAACCGGTGGCCTTTATTTACCAGAAGAAACACAAGAAAAACCGAAAGTTATAGCTGAAGAAAAAAAAGAAAATCAGCAAAACAAAGATAAACAGGAAAAATAAATGGATTATTTTAATTATCATTCACAGCACCTTCATGCTGAAGATGTAAACATAAACGATATTGCCCAGCAATTCGGCACTCCTTGTTATATTTATTCTCGTGCAACTTTTGAACGCCACTATAATGCTTTTGTTGATGCTGCTAAAGCACATAAAAATTTGGTTTGTTATGCGGTAAAAGCAAATTCTAACATTGCTGTATTGAATATCTTGGCTAAATTAGGCTCTGGTTTTGATATTGTATCTCAAGGTGAGTTAGCTCGTGTAGTTGCAGCCGGTGGAGACGTTAAAAAAGTTGTATTTTCTGGGGTAGCTAAAACCAGACAAGAAATAATTTACGCATTAGATTTAGGCATTAAATGCTTTAATGTTGAGTCTATCGCAGAACTACACAACATTTCAGAAATCGCATCAGAGCTTAATGTTATTGCGCCTATTTCAATACGTGTTAATCCTGATATTGATGCAAAAACACATCCTTATATTTCTACAGGCCTTAAAGAAAATAAGTTTGGTATTGATATAAACCAAGCTGTTGAAGTTTATAAAACAGCAGCACAATTACCCGGTTTATCAATTCAAGGCATAGATTTTCATATTGGTTCACAATTGACCGAAGTAACGCCTTTCCTTGAAGCCTTAGATAAAATATTAAAATTAATAGATGAATTATCTCATGAAGGCATCAAAATCTCTCATTTAGATGTTGGCGGTGGGCTTGGAGTACCTTACCAAGGTGAAGAACCCCCTCATCCGAGTATTTATGTTGATAAAATTAACGAAAAACTAATCGACCGACCTGATTTAGAGCTTATTTTTGAACCAGGCCGTGCCATTGCAGCCAATTCGGGTATCTTAGTCACAAAGGTAGAGTATCTAAAGCAAAATCAAGATAAGCACTTTGCAATTGTAGATGCGGGCATGAACGATTTATTAAGACCCTCTCTTTACCAAGCTTGGCAAAATATCATTCCTGTAAACCTTAAGCCTGAACAAAACGTAGCAATACATAACTACGATATTGTTGGTCCAGTATGTGAAACTGGTGACTTTTTAGGTAAAGAACGCGACTTAGCATTAACACAAGGCCAGTTACTAGCCGTTCGCAGTGCAGGCGCTTATGGTTTTACAATGAGCTCAAATTACAATTCTAGACCTCGCGTTTGTGAGATTATGGTCGATGGTGATAAAGTATATGAAATCCGTAAACGCGAAACCATAGAGCAACTATATCAAGGAGAGAGCTTGCTACCATGCTAATTAATTTTTCAAAAATGCACGGATTGGGTAATGACTTTATGATGGTTGATAACATTACTCAAAACGTATTTTTATCAAAAGATCAGATCCGTAAACTGGCCGATAGAAACTTCGGAATTGGCTTTGATCAATTATTAATGATTGAAGCACCTTATGATCCTGACTTAGACTTTCATTATCGTATATTTAATGCCGATGGCTCTGAAGTTGCGCAGTGTGGCAATGGCGCCCGATGTTTTGCCCGCTTTGTTCGCATGAAAGGATTAACCAATAAACATAAAATCGCCGTCTCTACCAAAGGCGGTAATATGACCTTATATATTGAAAAAGACGGTCAAATTAGTGTCAATATGGGCCAACCTAAGTTAGAGCCTAGTCGAATTCCATTTAAAGCAAGTAAACGCGAAGCGACTTATATTTTCCGTGCTGATGAACATACTATTTTCAGTGGCGCTGTTTCAATGGGTAATCCGCACTGTGTGGTAGAAGTAGACGATATAGATACTGCAGAAGTTGAATTATTAGGCCCTTTACTAGAAAACCATGAACGCTTTCCAGAAAAAGCTAATATTGGTTTTATGCAAATTTTAAGTCGTGAACATATCAAACTCAGAGTATGGGAACGCGGTGCCGGTGAAACATTAGCGTGTGGCAGTGGCGCATGTGCGGCTGCCGTTATCGGCCAAGTTCAAAACAAATTAGACCCTCATGTTCAGGTCGATTTACCTGGCGGTACTTTACAAGTGCGATGGCATGGTGAAAACCAAACTGTAAAAATGACAGGACCTGCTGAACATGTATTTGATGGCCAAATAGCGATTTAGAGAATTAATAATATGAACACATTATCTGAGCAGCAAGTAGTAGCGTATTTAGAACAAAACACGGACTTTTTAATAAATAACCCTGACTTGCTTGATCAGTTAGATGTGATTGCTAAGCAAAATGGTACGGTTTCCTTAGCAATACATCAGCAGCAAATATTAAGAAAGAAAAACCAAGATTTAAAACAAAATTTAGCTTCATTAATACAAACAGCCAAAATAAATGAATCTATTTTTAAAACTTTCAGTGCATGTCAGCGTGATTTAATGCTTATAAGTAACTTTGATGAACTAGCTGAGCAATTAAATACAAGTATAAGCAAAGCGTTAAATATTAAAGAGTCTAGGCTATTGCGTTTCAATCCTGCACTCAAAAACATTGTTTCTCACAGGTTATGTGATTCAAAATATTACTTAGGAAGAACAACCCAAGACGAAGTTGAATTATTATTTAAGCAAAGCTGTCAATCAATCGCGCTTTACTTAATTGGTGAAATTGACAACCCATTAGGGTTATTGGCATTTTCTAGTGATGACCCTTTGCACTTCACACCATCACACGACAATATTTTCATTGATGAATTTGTTCATGCCTTAAAAATTAAACTCATTGAACTGAACTAGTGGAAGCCAGCCAATCAACTCCAATCCCAGTACAATGGCTAAACCCTATTGATACTTTTATTCAATATTTAAAAGTTGAAAAAAATTACTCTGAACATACGTTATTACAATACCAAACTCAGCTAAAGCAAGCTGCTGAGTTTTTACAACATCAGGCTGAAAGCTGGTTGAAAGTACAACCAGAACATATTCGCAGCTTTAGCATGCAGCTAAAAGCTAAACGCCTTAGTAGTAGAACGATTAATTTAAAGCTCTCTTGTATTCGTAGTTTGTATAAATATCTACAAGCGCTAAAAATGCAACGCGCTGCTAAAAACAAACAATCAGTTAAACCTATTAATAACCCTGCAGAAGCCATTAAAGGTCCAAAATTCGAAAAACCGCTACCCAAAAATCTCGATGTAGATCAAATGAATCAACTTCTGGAAATTCAACCTGAAGACAGTTTAGCTATTAGAGATAAAGCAATGATGGAACTGATGTATTCATCAGGGTTACGGATCAGTGAACTAGTTAATGCCAATTTAAAAGACATAAAATATAAACAAGCTGAAATTCGTGTATTAGGTAAAGGTAATAAAGAACGTATTATTCCTGTCGGTAGCAAAGCATTAAGTGCTTTAAATGATTGGTTAAAATGTCGCGGAGAATTTGCAAAACCTGATGAGATAGCACTCTTTTTAAGTAAACGTAAAAATAGAATATCTGTTCGCCAAGTACGTGAAAGAATGAAACAATGGGGAATTAAACAAGGCATTTCGGCTGCTATTCACCCTCATAAATTGCGTCACTCATTTGCTTCTCATATATTAGAATCAAGTAGTGATTTACGTGCAGTTCAAGAGCTATTAGGTCACAGCAGCCTATCTGCCACCCAAGTATATACCCACCTTGATTTTCAACATTTAGCTAGGGTTTATGACAAAAGCCACCCTAGAGCAAAAAAACTTGATAGCAAAAAATAAGAGCACATCATGAAAATATTTAGAAAACTAAATGACATAAAAGTATTAAGTTTTGATTTAGACGATACCCTTTATAATAACAAACCAATAATAAAAGCAGCACTTGATGCACAGTTTAACTACATAAAACAAATCCCTATCATAGGCGATAAATGGCAAGCTCAAGGTGCTAACTTTTGGGAAGAATGTAGAATATCCGCACAAAATAACACCCCGGGTATTGAACAAAATGTAACTTTATTACGCCAACACGCTCTAAACTATGCTTTAAGATTTTTGGGGCTTAATGAACAAGAAAGTGAACTTCACAGTAAAGCAGCTTATCAAGCATTTATTACAGCCAGAAGCCAAGTAAATGTTGATCCTGAAGTATTAACTTTACTTAAAAATTTAAGTCAAAAATATACCTTAATCGCAATTACCAATGGCAATGTTGATATCAGCAAGTTCTGCTTAAAAGACAGTTTTGAATTTTTACTAATGGCGGGCTTTGACGGCGCACAAAAACCAGCAGCCGATATGTTTGAACTCGCGGCTGATAAATTAAATGTTAAGCTAGAAAATATTTTACACATTGGCGATAACTTAGATTCAGATATTCAAGGCGCGAATAATAATGGTTGTATGTCATGCTGGTTAAATGAAGATCCGATAAAGACAAGTTACAAAGGTCTTGCTGATATAGAAATTAGTGATATAAAGCAATTAGCTAAACTTTTATAATAATAAGTTTTTATTGAATTCACCATACACTCCTTATTTAAATCCTAATTAAACCTCTCTATAGAAAGTAGCAATTTATGGACCCAAAAAATTTATTTTACGGGTCTTTGTAAGATCCAGCTACATTCAACGTCTAATATTTATAACTCTCATGTGATTTATCAGAATCACTACTTATAAAACAAATGCAGGAGGAAAAATTTAGTGCAACAGCTAACTCTAGCATATCAAGATATGCTGGCAAATAATTTGAATCGCTTAAAATCGATTGCCCGTAGTTATAGCAAAAATGAAGACAGAGAAGATCTATTTCAAGAGATTTTATATCAACTATGGCGTGGATATCAGTCCTTTGAAAATAAATCACAACTTGATACTTGGGTTTACAGAGTCGCATTAAATACAGCTATAAGTTATGTACGCAAAGAAAAGACCCAACCTCAGATCGTTTCAGGTAATAACCTAACTTGGGTAGAACCTCACCATGATGGAGAGTTCCAAGATTCAATCGATCTATTAGAAAAATTTTTATCTCAATTAAACAAAATAGATAGAGCAATAATGATGCTGTATTTAGATGATATGAAACAAAAACAAATATCAGAGATCACAGGGCAAAGCACAAATGTGATCAGCGTACGTATTAATCGTATGAAACAAAAATTCCAACAACTTCATGTGGAGTAATAAAATGAATTTAGAGCAGATAAAATTAAATTGGCAAAAACAACTTTCATCTTCAAGTGAAGCAGTTAAACCGCAAGCAGAAATAGATTTAGCAATTCAAAATAATATGGCTAATAATATGAATATCATTACAAATAAAATGCTCGCTATTGATAAAAAAGCAAAAGAAAGAACCCTATACGGCATAATTGGCTTTTCTATTATTATTTGCGCTTTGTCAGCTCTAAATTATCTGATGTTTTTACTTAGCCAATCTATGTTTACAATTGCAGGTACTACAACTTGGATTGTTTGGTTTGTAGTTTCGATTTTTCGCTTAGTCAAGTTTAAACATAAAACTCATGACAACAGCTTATGTATTAAAAGCGCTTTAGAATCCAAGCTCAACAAAGTAAATAAAGAAATTAAATACTATCAAACCTTAGTATATTGGGTCTTGGCACCTATGAGTGTTGGTATGATTTTAATACTGATAGGTAGCCAAGCTTTAATAATCACCTTTATCAGCTTCTTTATATTTTGGGTTTTGGGTATGTATTGTGCCAATAAATATAACTTACGATATATAGATAAAAGTCTAAAACCAATAAAACAAGAAATCACTGAAAGTTTAGCTTCATTGACTTAGCTTTTATCACCACGAACAAAACAAACAACAGAAGTTATAAATATCAACTACCTGTTTATAAAAACAGTATTCTATTTGAACTGCCTAAGGCTCCTGTTGTATCATAGCCATAATTATTAATGCCACCTGGTGGCTCAATAGAATTGCAAAACAAATCTATTAAATGACAACTTTGGTGGCATGAATGGACGTATCTGAATTACTTGATGGCTTAAACGATAAACAGCGAGATGCAGTAGCTGCACCTTTACAAAACATGCTGGTATTAGCTGGTGCAGGCTCAGGTAAAACCCGTGTTTTAGTGCATCGTATAGCTTGGTTAATGCAAGTTGAAAATGCCTCTCCATACAGTATATTTGCCGTAACTTTTACCAATAAAGCCGCAAAAGAGATGCGTGGTCGTGTAGAAGAAACCATAAAAAGCTCAAGTGGCGGTATGTGGATAGGCACATTCCATGGTTTATCACACCGTATTTTACGAGCCCATCATAGCGAAGCAAATTTGCCTGAATCATTTCAGATAATAGATTCTGATGATCAAATCAGAATGATACGTAGATTGCTTAAAGCCTTAAATATTGATGATAAAAAATGGCCTGCAAAGCAAGTTACTTGGTATATAGGTGCTAAAAAAGATGAAGGTTTAAGACCTAAAGATATCAAAGCCTATGATCCAAATGAGCAAATGTTATTAAGAATTTATACCGCTTATCAAGAGGCTTGTGATCGTGCGGGTTTAGTTGATTTTGCTGAAATTCTTTTACGATGTTATGAAGTATTAAATAACAATCCAAGTTTACTTCGTCATTACCAAGACCGTTTTCCGCATATTTTAGTAGACGAATTCCAAGATACCAATACAGTACAATACGCTTGGTTAAAACTACTTGCAGGCAAAAAAAATCATGTAATGACGGTAGGTGATGATGATCAATCTATTTACGGATGGCGTGGTGCTAAGATTGAAAATATCCGTCGTTTTTTACAAGACTTTAATGCAGACACGATAAGGTTAGAGCAAAACTATCGTTCAACAGCCACCATATTAAAAGCAGCCAATACCTTAATTGCGAATAACTCTGAGCGTATGGGTAAAGACTTATGGACCGAAGATAACGAAGGCGAGTTAATCTCTATTTATGCCGCTTTTAATGAACTTGATGAAGCTCGCTTTATTGTTAGTAAAATCAGTGAATGGAAAAGCAAAGGAAAAAACTTAACTGATACAGCCATTTTATATCGAAGCAATGCACAGTCTCGTATTTTAGAAGAAGCAATGTTGCAGGAAGGTTTAAAGTATCGTATTTATGGTGGCATGCGCTTCTTTGAACGCCAAGAAATAAAAGATGCCCTATCTTATTTACGCCTTATCAATAATCGCCAAGATGATGCCGCTTTTGAACGTATAATAAATACACCTACTCGTGGCATCGGTAATAAAAGCATTGGCTTAATTCGTGATTGTGCACGCGCTGAATCTCTACCTTTATGGTATGCAGCGCAAAGCTTAATTGATCAAAAGCAACTTACCGGCCGCGCAGCAAATGCCGTAGGTAGTTTTATAGCCCTGATCAGCCATATAGAAGAACAAATCCAAAATTCTGAACTCGCAGAGCAAGCTAAGTTTGCAATAAGTCATTCAGGTTTAATGGCGATGTATCAAGCTGAAAAAGGTGAAAAAGCACGTGCTCGAGTAGAAAACTTGGAAGAGCTAATTAATGCCTGTTCACAATTCGAAATGCCTGAAGATGAAGAGTTTTCTTCACCACTTTCTGGATTTTTATCACATACAGCCTTGGAGTCTGGTGAAGGACAAGCAGATGAGCATGATGATGCGGTTCAAATGATGACATTACATTCAGCCAAAGGCCTTGAATTTCCATTAGTATTTATGGCCGGTGTAGAAGAAGGCATGTTTCCATCACAACAAAGCCATGATGACTCTGAGCGTTTAGAAGAAGAACGTCGCTTATGTTATGTTGGTATCACAAGAGCTATGCAAAAGCTTTACATTAGCCATGCTGAGAGCCGACGTTTATATGGTCAAGAAAAATACCATTCACCTTCGCGCTTTTTGCGAGAAATCCCTGATGACTGTATTGAAGAAGTACGCATCAAAACACAAGTGATCAGACCTCAGGCAAGCAACCGCTTTAGTAATGCAGTTACCAGTGCTGCATTTGAAGAAACAGGTTTTAAACTGGGACAAAGAGTAATGCACAAAAAATTTGGCGAGGGAACTGTACTTAACTATGAAGGTTCAGGTCCTCAAGCCAGAGTACAAGTAAACTTTTTAGATGTGGGCAGTAAATGGTTGGTTACTTCATACGCTAAACTACAGGCTTTATAAATGAAATCAGCAACAATATTGCCAAACAATGTCACTGCATATTTAGATAGTTTAAATAACAATAGGCATAGGCAATTATTGTTGCTTACAGGTTCTCAAGATTGGACCACCCTTCAAGCAAATATACTGATAGAGCAACTACAAGGTCGTAGATGTATACTAAGTCAAAATAAAGATTTATTAAATGCCAATTGGCCTGAACATAACCACCAAATCTTAGGCCAAGAATATCAAATAGGACTTTATGATGGTTACCAAGGTATCTCTCCTGATAAATTAGCAGCTCTTGCAGGAACGATCATTGCGGGTGGAATTTTAATTTTAGTACAGCCAGAATTAAAACAACTTAATACCCTTATAGATCCTGAGTTTCAAACTTTTCAGTCAGCAGAAATAAAATCAAATACCGTTAGTTATTTTAATCAAAGATTAAGTAATCAATTGGATAACCAATCTTGTATAAAATTAGATGAAATAAATGGCTGGCAACTTCCTGAAATAAAAATGAGTTCAATTAATCAATTAGACTTTTCTCAACAACTAACCTGTATTGAAGCCATAACTAAAACGAGCTTAGGAAGAGCAAATAGACCTTTATTAATAACAGCGGATAGAGGCAGAGGTAAATCATCCGCTTTAGGTTTAGCAGCCGCTACATTAATTAAAGATAATAAAAAGGTAATTATAAGTGCTACACAACGGCGGTCTGTTGAGTCTGCATTTAAACATTTAGCATTAGCCTCAGAACAAAGCTACAAGGTTGGTGACAATACCTTAGCCAATTTAAGCTTTATTGCACCTGATAAATTAATTAATGAAGTACATAAAGCTGATGTAGTATTTATTGATGAAGCAGCGGCTTTACCAGTGCCGATATTACAAAAAATATTAAAGCTTTATCCAAGAGTTGTATTTGCAACAACCATATATGGGTATGAAGGCACAGGTCGTGGATTTACATTAAGATTTATTCCATATTTAAATGAATATTACAAAAATTGGCAAAATACCTTTTTAAATTCCCCCATTAGATTTTCTGAAAGCGACCCGTTAGAAAATACAATTAACCAAATGCTTTGCTTACAAGCTGACTGCGCAGTAGATTTACCTGAAAAATTTGAAGAAATTCAAGTAAAAGAGATTAGCCAAAAAGAATTATCTCAAAATGAAATATTGTTAAATCAGGTGTTTGGTTTACTTGTATTAGCGCATTACCAAACTACAGTAAACGATTTACGCCAATTGCTAGATGGCAATCAGATTAAAATATTTATTAGCATAAGTGGAGATAAAGTTATTGCAGCGGCGTTGGTTGCAATAGAAGGACAATTATCAGAGCAATTGAGCATTCAAATACTTCAAGGTAAACGTAGACCTAAAGGGCATTTATTAGCACAATCAATTGCGCAACTTGATAACTCTAGTTATTTTTTAAAAAATTCTGTTGCTAGGATTATACGTATAGCTGTGCATCCAGAGTTAACAAGGAACAAGCTTGGTTCTCAATTACTCCAACATATTGAAACTAGCTTAAGCACACAAGTCGAAGCAATAGGTGCCAGTTTTGGTGGTTACTCTTCTTTACTTAGCTTTTGGCAAAACCTAAATTATCAAACAATAAAGATAGGCTTTAAAAAAGACAAAGTGAGTGGCGAACATGCATTAATGGTATTAAAATCATTAAATTCCAACTCAATAATACCACTGCAGAAGTTGAAACAGCAGTTTAGCCAACAGTTACCATTATATTTAATTCATAGTTTCAATGCGATTAGCTCAACACTTGTTGTTGAGCTATTAAGGTACTCTTCATCTAACAGTGTGATTTCCCTTGAACATGATTTAATACATGTTGAACGCTATTTAAGCTCTCAACTGAGCTTAGAACAAGTAATACCAAATTTATGGCGAGTAATATGGGAAAACATACCACTAATTGTTAAATGTAATCCATTTGCACAAGAGTTGATTATTAGACTAATATTACAAAATCAAACTCCCGAATTCATACAGCAAGCAGTCTCTGTAAAGGGTAAAAAACAACTATCGTTAGATATTAAAACTTCAATATCTGAATTTATGAGCCGATTAAAATAAAGGTAAAACAAATTATAAAAAGAATTTTATTAATTGGCCTGTTCTTATTATGTAAAAATGCAGTATCGGAAACAGGCATAAGCGATAAAGAGATAGTACTTGGTATGTCTAACGTGACACTTGGGCCAAGTGCTGAACTTGGCTTACAGATTTTCCAAGGGTCAAATGTATACTTTTCTAAAATAAATAAACAAGGGGGTATTAATAATCGAAAAATTAAAATCATCGCATTAAATGATGGCTATGAGCCTCTGAATACAATAAAAAATACTAAACAACTCATTCTACAAGATAACGTTTTTGCTTTATTTGGCTATGTTGGCACTCCAACATCATTTTCAATCTTACCTTTAATTGAAAAATCTAATATTCCTTACCTAATGCCTTTTACAGGTGCTGAATTTTTACGTAGTCATAAAAATGTATATAACTATCGACCTAGTTATTACGATGAAGCAACTGAACAAATTAATTTTTTAGTTAATAACAAAAAAATCACTAAAATTGGTTTATTAATCCAAGCTGATGAATTTGGTTTATCTGTAGAGCAAGGCCTATTAAAAGCATTATCGAATCATAACCTAAAGCCTGTCGTGACAACGCGATTCCAAAGAAACACTAAAGATATAGAAAAAGCGTTATTTAAGCTCAAACAAAATAAAGTAGAAGCAGTTGCTTTAGTTGGAACTTATAAACCACTCTCAAATCTTATTAATTTGGCAAATAAACAAGAATTCAAACCTTACTTTACCAGTGTGTCTTTTGTTTCTAGTAGTACATTGTTTAATAATATACATCCAAAGACGAAAGTACTGGTAACTGAAGTTTTACCAAACCCTACAAACTGTCAACTCGATGTATGCATTCAATTTAATTTGGATATGAAAATAGCGGGTTATAAAGATACAAGTCAAATTCAATTTGAAGGCTATCTTAACGCATATTTATTTAGCGCTGCAGCCAAGAAGTGCAATACAGATCTAACAAGAACTTGCTTATTAAATTCACTGAGAGCTTTTGATTTAACTTTATTAGGCTTTGAACAGAAAAAAGCAGATAAAACATCTAATCACCTAAAAACAATCTACTTTTCTGTTCAATAACCCTGCAAATTTATTAACCTGCACTATGCTTTAAATTCATGAAGCGGAAAATAATAATTAGCAGGGGAAGCAATGGACTTTATAAACTTTAAAGTTGGCTCAAAAACTATCTCTCTTAAAATCCTAGATATTCTTGTTACTGAAAGATTTGAAGATGATCTAACCGAATTACCGAATAAAAATAAGAGTTTTATTGGGATAAAAGACTACATGGGAACACCTACGCCAGTTTTCGATTTAGGTCTAATTTTAAATGGTGAATCCACATATACAACAAATGCAGAACTAGCAGAATTATTACAAGCTCGAGAAAAAGAGCATATAGAGTGGTTACAATCTTTAGAAAATAGCATCATGAATAATACCTCTTTTGATGGAACTAGAGATCCTCATAAATGTGTGTTTGGACAATGGCATGATAAATTTAAAACTGACGATGAAGATCTTCAAATAATTTTAGATCGGTTTACAGAACCTCATAATAGAATTCATCAGCTTGCAGATGAGCTATTGAGTAAAGTTCAGCAAGGTCATAAAGAAGAAGCTCTAGAAATATTTGAACAAGAAAAACGCACTACATATACATTATTGTTAAGACTATTTGAATCAGCTAAAGAACAAGTCATGTTAGATTATAAACCTATTATTATTTTCACAACAACAGATGGGGTACATCCTCATATAGGTTTGCTTGTAGATAAAGTAGGACAAAGCGTTAATGTTAATAAAGATGACATTAAGCCATTAGAAAAACTAACAAGTGTCGGTTTTGATATCGATCCACAGACAAGAAATATGATGAGAGGACTTATTAAGATGGAACAAATCCATAGTGTAATAATAGATCCATCTGCTATTTTCTTAGAAGAATCAGCTGACAAAGCAGAGCCTGAAGTTGTAGATTAAAATAGTGGACCCCATGATATAGCTTAGGCGGAGCTTCAGCCACTCTATTATCATAGGAACTGATATATTTTCAGGATTTAAAAAGCAAAAAAACAACTCAATAAGTTGGGTTTTCTACTGAAATTATCAGGGTAGCCTGGCAATGCCAGCTAGCATCTCATTTATAAATCTCAGAAAGTAAAAAAACCGACACATTTCTGTATCGAGTTTCTTGTTAGTAAAAGAGTGGAGCCTGGCGATATCTGATTAACACTCTGGTAGATAGTCAAATATTTCAGAATATAAACGTAAAAAGCCCAACTCATTGAGTTGGGGTTTTTACTGAAATTATGTGAGTGAGCTTGGTTTTTTGTATTGCTATAGGAGAAATATAGACGTAGGCGGGGCTTCAGCCGCGCAGTGA
>Ga0209396_1003913_pt1 | contig 14701 bp, 6 predicted proteins | sample GOMGulsemesocosm_6_FD_184638 | JGI IMG/M metagenome (GOLD analysis project Ga0209396, IMG submission 184638) | Methane-oxidizing microbial communities from mesocosms in the Gulf of Mexico - GOM8C Gulf of Mexico (SPAdes) (version 2) | ecosystem: Environmental > Aquatic > Marine > Cold seeps...
GATTCGAACCCGCGACCCTCGGTACCACAAACCGATACTCTAACCAACTGAGCTACAACCACCATATTGCGGGTGCAAATCTAAGTATAATTTTAAATTCAAAAAAAGAAAAAAGGATTTTTTTTTCATAAAATTTACAAGATGCTCATTGTGTTCTATTTACTATATCAAATCATGTAAGCTATCAACACCCACATAACGTTCTACTGTAAAACCTTCAGCTGCATCTACTCCAATTAGCCTTCCTAAGTCCTGTGCTCTGTACACAATACTATCAATAAAATTCTTACTTGTTATAGGTGTTTCAGCTTCATTACTTTTCGGGTCATAAAACTGAGAACCATATGCCATAACGGATGCAACTTTTTTATCCATAAAACCAGTAACATTTACAACAAAATCGGGCTCAATAGTTTTCCATTGAATATAATGAAACACTTGTTTTGGTCGCCATTTTTCTTGTAAACTACCATTTAATTCAGTCTCTACTTTTAATAAACCAGATAAAAAGCAAGCTTCAGAAACTAACTTACTTCCCTTTGGATGGTCAATATGCCTGTCATCAATTGCATTACATAACACAATTTCTGGTTGATATTTACGAATCATTTTTATCACTTCTAATTGATGAGTGACATCATTTATAAAAAAACCATCAGCAAAACCTAAGTTTTCTCTTATATGTACTCCTAGTATTTCTTTTGCGTTATTTGCTTCTTCTTTTCTCAATTCAGCACTTCCTCTCGTGCCTAATTCTCCCCTAGTTAAATCAACAATACCTACTTTCTTACCTGCTTCAATTTCTTTTGCTAAAGTTGCTCCGCAACTTAATTCAACATCATCTGGATGCGCCCCAAAGGCTAGTATATCTAATTTCATCTGATTATTTTATGACTATAAAATTAAATTAAAAAGTGGAATAATACATTACAGAACCAATAATAACTAACAAGCTTATTATAAACAATACTGGGCTGATTAATAAATATGGCTTCCTGAGTTTATACAATACCGACCTTTTTGTTACGACATTCATTTTTAGTTTCACCTCATTGATAGAATCAACAGTAGCAGTATCAAACAATTGACTTATATCATGCAAAATTGATTCAGTATTTCTTTTAAAACGGACATTGTATGCTAAAAAGGCTGTTTTGTACTCTTTTAAAAATATTGTTTTATCACTTCCTACCGTTAGTGAACTAATTACGAATAAAACTTCTTTTAGCTTCTTATTTTTAGATGTTAGTATAAATGCATCCAAAAAAGTAATGATGCAGAAAAACAGCAGTAAAATCCAAAACTTACCTATTCTATCATAAAATTTTGGTTTAATTTGATAATGATAGGTAACCACTTCATCAATATTTTTGATTCTAGATGATACGGTAAACTTCTTAATTGGATTACGGGTAAGTATTGAAAAAGTAATATTTTCTGATTCATTTAATAAATCAAAATCAACTTTTAGTTTGTTTTTTTTCAATTTACTAAACCATACTTTAATTGTTTCTGGTTTTTTCTGAATTAAATCAAAATCTACAATTGCATTATCTTCCTCTAAATTAATTAGTAACGGTTGAATTAATTCGTATTTAGAAATTGGGTTCCCTTCATTATATACCTCAAATTTTGATTCATAATAGGATCCCTTTTCTTGCATTTCATACAAGTAAATGGTTAAATCATTTGTACTAAAGTTTTGAAACAATAAATTCAACCCTACCAATACTGGTAAGATAACTATGAAGTTTTCATATAAAAACTTCAGAACTTTAAATATTATATGATTTGGTTTAGATTTAATCGACACTAGAGTGAAAAATAAAAAACGAAAATAAACAAAAAGACCAACACTATGGTTGATCCTTTTTTATAATTAATAAATTTATTGATAATATAGAACAATCAAAAAAAAACTGTTTTATTTTTCTATTGCACTTATTATTAGAACTTCATTATTTTCTTTTATACTGTACGAATATTATTACTCCGATAAATAACAGTATACTCAAACCTAAACAGATATAACTTATTAATAACATACTGATTGTATTTAATTAATATTATTTAATACACATTTATATATAGTAATAGAATATAAATGATTGACTTGTGGCAAGAGGAATTCTTTATTGTTGATTAGCTATTTTAAATTTTTAAGCTATACTTAACTCTATAAATATAAGGATGTTTTGTACTTCGTTTATATAAATATTTTATGTTTTCGATAACAGCATTAAAAAATTCGATATAAAACGTATTCCCTCAATAATCTCAATAAAAAAACGCATATAATATCGTTAATATACTGTCATTTATTCTTAAGTGTGACCTGAATTCATGAAATAAAAAAAAAGACCAGCTCATGAGCTAGTCTTTTTAATGATTTTTATGATTCATTAATGCATGGATCAATAGTATCCTTAAAATAACTCTATTGATAGTATGTATTTAAAATTTAACTTTCAATAAAAACTCTGGACCTCCTTTTGTATAATCATTAATATCGGATGTTGTAAAATCATAGGCAAACCCTAAATCTAACATTTCTGCTATTTCAAATGAAGCTAAAACGGAAACAGAATCATTTAACCTATAATTAGCTCCTAATTCAAACCTCTTATAAAAACGAGCAGATGCGGTAACATCTAAACTAAATGGCGATCCATCTACATATCTCGTCATTAGCGCTGGGATTAATTGAATAGTTTCATTTAAGTCATAAAAATATCCTCCACCAAACATAATTAAAGTTGCATCAGATGCTTCTTGTGCAGTTCCACCAGCAACTTCTTCATAACGTTCAGCATTTAATATCCTTGGTGCAGATAAACTCACAAAATATTTATCTGCTTTATAATATGCACCTAAACCAAAATTAGGGTTGAATTTCTCAACCTTTCCTTGATTTTGATTATACGAATCTGAAGTTTTTAATTTTGTAAAATCAACATTAAAGAAACTTCCTCCTGCTTTTAATCCTAAAAATAAATCTTTCTTTTCTCCAAAGTTTAATTTATAAGAAAAGTTTACAAAAATATTTGTTTCCTTTTGGATAAAAACTCTATCCGAAACAATCTCCAATCCAACACCAACTTTATCATTATAACTTCCCTGAGCTGCTAATGCCTGTGTTTGTGGCCCACCTTGAATTCCATTAAACTGGTCTTTATAACTTATTACGTTTATTTCTGTTTTCTCTGTACTTCCAGCATATGCCGGGTTAACAAGTCCAATATTTTGCCTCCAAAATGTAAACTCAGGTGTTTGTTGCGCGACTGATGTTAATGAAAAAAGTAATGTAAAAACACCAATTAATTTATATATGTATTTCATGTGTATATTTTTTGGTTTAATTAAAACATACTAAGAATTGAACCTCTTAGTATGTTCTTTTTTTTATCTAAATAACTAATAATTAATGTACATCCAACCCGTGATAGTTTTCGCAATACCATCTTGGGTTACATATTCAATTGCATAATAATAAGAACCTGCAGGCAATAAACCACTACCTCCTTCAGTAGATTCTCCATTCCATGTTCCGCTTTCGTAATTTGTAACATCATAAACTTTAACCCCCCAACGATTAAAAACTTTTACAGCATTACTAGATTGATATTCTAAATTATCAATATTCCAAAAATCATTTTCATTATCTCCATTTGGAGTTAATGTATCTGCTGGAAGTACTTCTCCAATATTATCAGGATCAGAACTAGAAGAACAATTTGTCATGTTTAACTCAACCGTCTTACTAATTTGACATCCAAAGAAATCTATAAGTAGTGTGTATACCCCCGCATTTGAATTTGTAATAGACATAATATTAAAATCTTTATCCGAAGAAACTACATTTCCTGATGGATCTGACCATTGATATGAAATACGTGAATCATTATTTAATATATCAGGGAAATTATTTGATACTGTAAAATTAGCTTCATCCTCTGGACATAAATTCATATTTGCGGTTTCAGTAAATATGATTTCATCAAAATCATCTATGTTATATAATAACATTTGTACTCCATCTAAACCATCACCATAACCAATAGTTCTAAAATCTATTTTATGTTCAGTACAATCATCACTGATGTATATAGTATGTGTTTTCCCTGGTTCTGAATATTGTCTGTCTGGTCGTCCACCTTGCCTGTTTACATCTATTTCAGGAATTGATGCCCAAGTACGTAATGCTTTAAATGAATTATTATTGATAATTATATCTACTTCTTCATCATAATTTTCATGTTCAATAATTAACTTTCCTTCAATTAAATCATTTGTGCTACTATAGATTCCTCCAAAAACACCTTCAATATCAATAAAATCATCTCCTAAAAGCCTGAAATATGAATTACTTACTGTTCCTCCTGCAGTATCGAAAAAATCTAATTCCCAACGATATAACCCTGATTGATTTAAATCGGTAATTTTTCTAGCTGGTATAATTCCTGAAGGCCAAAAAATAGCGTTACTAGCTGTAGAAGTATACATTTGCTGACTACCAATAGCAAAAGCTCTTTTTCCCATTTCTGAACCTACTGAATAGGATTGATCTTGCATTAAATCACGGGTAAAAGGACCTGAAGCATCAAATGTTAATCCATCAAATGAATTATACGGATTTGCCCCTTGATAAGAACCTAAAAGGTTAATTCCATCATATAAACCATGATAATCATTAACTATTGGTTTAATAACTCCATATTGAGTATTATCCCAGTCTTGAATGGTTTTAAATTGTCCTGATGTATTATTTAATTGATGTGTCCACGACCATTTTTCAGTACTTGTCGCAGTTTCATCAATCTCTGTTACACCTGCCTGATCAGATGATGTCCATGCCCATTCCTTACCATTTTGATGTGTTTCTAAAAAGAAAATTCTATTGTCTTGAGTAAAGGATTGCCATCCTAAACTAGTAAATGTTAACATAAACACTTTCTTCTCAATATCTGTATCACAATCCAATATTTTCTGATCATTAATCCAATCTTTTACAGGTGTTCTTTCAACTTCTGTAGTTACTGCTTCAAAAATATCTACTACTAAATCTCTATTCGGTATTAAAGTATGGTCTGCATTTAACCTACTGTAATACTCAGCATTAAATTTTTTAAACACTTCAGGATCTTCAATATACATTTTTCTAAAAGCTGTAGCTCCAGTACCATAACGTAACCAATGACTCCCCGTAGCTATATCACTACTAAAATAGTCTCTATTACGAATTTGCTCATTATTCTGAAAATCATAATCCCAAGAAAATGGCATCCCTCTAGAATGATTCCAATGAATTTTAAATTCATCTCCACTAAAAAAACCTGGATACAATTCAATAAATTTATCCATTACAATAATTGCAACAGCTTCAGACATCCCTTCTTCAAAACCGTTTAAAACAGGTTCATAATGCCATTCTGAATTACTTGACACACCAACATTATCACGATAAGCATGAATTAATTCATGAATCATTAAACGAGGTTGATCTAAATCACCATCAGCATTTAAGTTAAGAGTAGAACTTACTTGATTTGGTCCATTATAATAAATATTAACCCCTGACGCAAAAGCATCATTAACAATATTTATATCATGATTTCTAGAGGGTGGTCCAAAAACATCTTTTATAATTGGGTTTACCAAATCATAAAAAGCCATCATTTTTGTTTCTTCAGTAGAAGTATATGGTCCAAATCCACCTAGTCCATAATTTGTTTCTACAATAATATTTATATCATTACTTGAAGCACCTAAATCTTCCCATTGAAATTGTAATGATGGAGAAATCCACTCAGTACCTAAGCCACTATCCATAGTTATATAAAATGTATCACCTATATTAAATGTTGTCCCTAAAGCTAATGCCTCAGTTCTTAACTCTTCATAACTATGACCTCCAGTATATTTTGCAGATGCACTAAGACTTTGCCCCCAACGAATATCTTGCAATCCAGGAGCAGTTCCTATCCTATAATCACCATAACTCCCTGTTTCCCACTTAGCTATTACATTATGTATGCTTTGGGTGTAAGCTTCAGTTCCTGTAGCCATAATTATTGGAGCACTATTTTTATCTTCTCCAATATCATTTTTCACTGAACGATCTAATGTTGGAGGATAACAAACATGTGGGTCTTTATTTTCTTGAGCTCTTACAAAGCAACTAAGCAATATAAAAGCAATAAAACAGTATAATTTTAATTTCATAATAAGTAGATAAAAGGTTGATCAATAATTAAATTTCATCTAAATAAGTGATTAATAATGAGAACTATAACATTTAGGTTAATTTAGCATCACCTTTAGATAATTGTTAAACTATTATAGTTTTTAACAAACAAAAAGACCAGCAATCAAGCTGGTCTTTTCTACCCATAATTAACAACATCTAAGATAAAACCCGAACTTTATAATGATGCAAAAAAATTAATTATTATTATATATTTCAAACTTAAGGAATAGTAATCAATACTACAGTAATAATGATAATATCGTATTATCTCTAGATAAAAACTCACTTTTTAACCTATCTATTATAGACTTTACATAAAATTTAACAAAAAAAAAAGACCAGCTCCCCAGCTGATCTTTTCACTCTAATTAACATGATAATTACCCAAATCACACATTAAACTTTAAATATCATTTTCTTACGTTTATCTGTTATTCCATGATAGCGAAGAATTCTTTTTTTGTCTTTGTAACGCACAATCTTAATTACTAACAGTAATGAAAATACACTTAAACCAATACAGACATAACTTAATGTTAACATATCGTTATTATTTAATGATTAACTTCTTAGTTACCTGGTTTCCATTATTATAATCAAAAGTTACTAGATAAGTCCCTGTAGCTACTTGTACAGGGATTGAAACCTCCATAACATTAGTATAATCACTATTGGCTTTTAAAACTTGCTGGCCTAATACATTGTATAAACTCACATTTTTTGCTGTAAATACTGATGAATCACTAATGCTTATAATTCCCGTTGTTGCATTATAAAATACTACTAAAGCATCTGAAATGACATCTACATCGTCAATCGCTAACACTTCTGCTGCTTTAAATACCACATAAAAACGATCATTGTATTCTCCTGAAACTAAGTTAAATTCTACTGGGGTTCCTTCCTCTAAACGACTACTGATATTTAATTCTTTGTCTAAAAAGTACACCTCTAATGATGGATCTAAATCTGCCAAAGATTCAACTTCAAACTTACAGATTCCTTCTGTTCCTACTTTTATTTGTAATGGCAATTCTAAATCTTCATAAATAGCACCAATACCTTGTATAACAAGCTTTTCATCTATATCCGTTTTTACAACCCATGCACAATCTGTTACTTGATCATCTAACATTCTAGCATCATATCCATAATTCATACCATCTGCTAAACCATCCTTTACCCCCAATAACAACTCTCTTTGCGGTCCTTCAGGAGTCGTAAACTTAAAATACACACGTTGAAGATCTGTTGTATTAGTTGTTGTTGACGAAGTAGATTCTGCTGATGCTGTTTTGGTAAATACGGAATCATCTGCAACTATTGCCTCACGTTTATACGCACGCTGACCATTATTAAACTCTATAGTTCCTCCTGCTGGACTTCCTTGTACAAAGAATCCTTGAGCTACTGGTACATAACGACCTGGGCGGATAGTTCCAGCTCCGTTTGATGATACATCAGGATCTGGGATTGCTATAACGCCACCAGCTAAATTATAGGTAGCATAACCCCCTTCATACGCTGCAAAAACATGACTGTTATTTGTTGAAAAATGCTCCCAGAAATATAAAGCTCCTGTTGACGATCCTGAACCTATAACATCTCCTGCGTTTTCTACACTTGCTAAATTATCAGTTATAAACTGATCCGCATCCAAAGCACTAGCATATGGGTTACCAACTAAATATACATTGTTAGCCCCTATAGTATGTTGAATTACACCATTATTTGGTTTTCCTGAAAAAACATAGTTTTGTGTTGCTGACACTGCACCTGTTCCCTTTTGAGTATACCCCTCTCCTACTTTTAACGTTCCTGTTGAGCGAATTTGAACCCAATTTGCATACAAATCAGGTTGATTTACATATTTAAATATCCAATAATCTGCTAAAGTTATTGGCGCGCCTGAAGCTCCGTCATAGCTAGAGGTATTAAATGTTATGGTTTGTGGCGTTACAGCTGTAGTTCCATCTTTCAAAATTTCAGCTATGGAATAATCAGTATTATTCGCTGTAGTATTTATTGGATTTACCGGACTTGACCAAAAGTTATAACTATAAATATTGGTTTGTCCTTGCTGATCGCGTTCCAAATATCCAGCACTTAATACATCTAAATCAGAGTTCGCAGTTTGAATTAATTGAGATTCACCTACTAAATCTATTTGACCATCTAATTTCAAATAACTCGTATTTTGCAACAACTGGTCATTTTGTATTTCTAATTCAGCGCCAGAATCTACTAGCAGTCCTAAATGGTTATGGCTTGCTGTTGAAGTTACCTTAGCATTATTCGTTACTTGAACAATTGCCCAATCTTTATTAGGTAAATTCTCTATATCCCAAACACTGCCATACTGCCAAGTCCCTGTAGTAGTCCAATCTCCTGAAGCATCTGCTACATACGGTATTGGTGCAGTTCTATTTTGTGTGGAAGCTACATTATAAACTGTTGCTAAAACTCCTGACCCAGAAGTATCAGATGTAACACCAGCAACAACTGTATTCATTTCTAAATACAATACCAAATTACTCCATGATAGTGATCCACCATCTATATCTTTAGGGACAATACCTCCATGAACATTACCTCCATTATTTTGAACTGGTTGATATACTTGTTCTCTTAATTGTGATTCCGTTAAAGCAAGGTCAAATACACGAGATTCTTGAATGAACCCGTTAAAATAGCTGTTATCAAATTCAGAATCTTTACCAATTGCATAACGGTAAGTATCAACATCTAAATTAACTCCTCCAGTTGCAACACTAGCTTCTTCAATTCCGTTGATGTATAATTTTAGATTCGTTCCGTCATAAACTGAACAAACATGTGCCCATAAATCATTCGGAATAGTTGTAGCTGTAGTAACCGTAAAGCTTCCGGTATTTGTAACTACAGAACCGTTTAACGCTCCAGTAGTATCAATCCAAAGTTTATTATTAGGTTGCCCCATTACCATTGCATCACCCCCAGACATATAACTATAATCAACACCATCTATCCAAATATCTCCATTAGTTCTTGTAAAAGTTAACGTATTAGTCGCCTGACCAGTTGTAAATGTTATATGACTAATTAAATCGCGAGTTCCACCGTTAAAAACTAAATTAGTAACTCCATCAGAAATAGTAACATTTCCACTGTTAGTATCTCTTGACACACTAACAGTTATGTTTGTTCCTGCCGGAACCGTATGATCTAAAGTTAAGGTCAAGTTCGTATTTGCATTATTAATTTCAGCACAGTTAATTGCATTAGCTACAGATCCAGCTACAGAAATACCTCCTGTTGAATTGATACTATTTAAGCCTCCTGCAGCACTATTACCATTACCATTGATAACTACTGGAGTTCCAAAGTTAGTATCTAAATTCACCCAAGACATTTGTGTTGCTGCTCCATAGCCTCCCATAAAAGAAGCTGCATCAATAAAATCGTTATTACCATCAAAATCAATATCGGAAGTACAACTTTCTATAGCAACTGTTGTTGACTCTGTATCAGTAATCACAGAACCATCACATAAAGTATAACTTACTTCTGCAGTATATGTAGTTGTAGTAGTTGGACATACATTTAAAGTTGAAGTTGTGCTAATTACTGCACCAGTTGCTGACGGACCTTCATACCAAGCCAAAGTAGTTATAGAGGTTCCGTCTGGAACAAATCGCCATGCCTCATTTGTAGTAGTCCAATCGGCATCAAGTCCGTTTCTATTTGTTGGCACAACTGATTGAGTAGCTCCAATATTTTGAACACCAACTATGGCATTACCATCATTCCATATACCATCAACATTTTTTTCTTCTATATATACTTCAATGATATTTGTGTTTTCATACAATACCATCATACCAGTAAATAAAAGAGCGTTATCACTAAACATTGGCACATCATGCCAGCCAACAACTAAAGCTCTACAGCCAGTATTTAAAGTGATTAATTCATATCCCACTTCTCCTCCTTTTGACGGATCTAAATCATGATATACACCATAAATGGTGTTTTCGAATAAACTTCCTGTTGTACTAGGTAAGCTATTTGCGTAACTATACCCTGCTGACCCCCCTGGTGTATTATTTGTCAAATCAAATGATATAGTACCATTTGACCCTATAACGCATTGGCTATAAGTATTGCCATAAAAGCAAAAATCAAAGGGAAGATTTACTGGTGGTGACCAGACATCATCAGTACCTACACTTACTGGTACTTTTAAACAGTCAAACTGATATGGTGGTGCATAAGTAATGGATTCAACTCTATAATCTGATGTATCTCCTAAATCTAAAAAGGTTGCTTCAATGTCAGTACAAGTTGATCCTGCAACACAACTAATTGGTGTTGGATCTACATTTCCTAATCCTAATCCTCCAGAAACCACAGCTGCACATCCTGCTGTTGATACACCATTTCCAGAACCTTGACAAGCTGATGGACTAATAGGTGCTACACAGCTAATATCTGCTAACCAGCCAGAATCTGTAAAAGTATTATTATTCGAAATAAAAGTTACTGTTAAACAACCACTTGTATTATTAGTGGTTGCGGTTACTGTAAAAGGTGTTGTAACACTGTAACCATTATAAGTCCCTAAAACGGTATCATAATCAACTACATTATCATCATAAATTACCATGTAATCTTCTTGATCCGTAGTAAAACTACTAAAATCTAATTGCATTGCTTGACCAGGAGTGTCAGGGCAAAAAGTCATCGTGTAATTTTCATTATCACTATAATTCCCCAAATAACCAGAATCAGCAAATTGTCCAGTACAGGTATTTAATGTTGCATTTTGCATTAAATTAGGAGGTGTTACTGGTGCTACACAATCAATACTCGCTTGCCAACCAGCAGATTCCCAGGTCGCATCTGAAACAAATTCAATAGTCAAACATCCCGTTGCATTTGCTGTAGTTCCAGCTAAAACAACATTTGTTAATCCCCAAACTCCACTAAAAGTAGCTAAAACTGGGGCTGCCGTTGAATTACCATCATACACCGTCATGGTATCTGTTGAATCAATTGTTATATCAGAAAAATCTAATTCAATAGCTTGTCCTGGAGTAGAAGGGCAAATAGTATAAGTAAAGTTCTCATTGGCTGAATAATCCCCAAAAGCACCAGAGTCAATAAAAGTTCCTGAACAAACTGATGTACTTCCATTTTGCATTGTTATTGGACCAATAACTGGAGCTGCACAACTAATTGTTGCTTCCCACCCAGTCCCAGTAACCGAAGTATCCGAAACAAAACGAACTGTTAAACAATCAGTTGCATTTGTAGTAGTTCCTGTTACAGCTGCTGGTAAAGTTGTTCCGCTATAAACAGCTAGAATAGGTGCTGCTATCGAGTTACCATCATAAATAGTTACTGTATCAATAAATCCTTCCGTATCAAATGCAGTAAAATCAATTTTTACGGCTTGTCCTGGAACTGCTGAGCAAAAAGTTATTGTATAGTCCTCACTGTCAACATACCCTGTACCAGTACCGCCTGAATCAACAAAAGTATCTGAACAAGTTGAATGAGATCCTCCTGAAATTATGTTTATTTGTGAGTACCCCAATACTCCTGTAAACAATAATAATATTAGTAATAAATTCTTCATTTTTTATTTAATTGGTTTATTAACAATTTTAAATAAAAGAAAAAGGAATTCGTTCGCAGCTCTAAGTATATATAGGCACGTTTATTTCAAACCACTGAAATTAAAAGAAATATGTATTGTTTTTTAAGTCAATATCATATTTATGTTTTAAATAAAACAGTTAGGTCTTTAGTATGAAAATTTGAATGTGAAGTGTTGAAATTTTGATGTAGAAATGGCTGTTCAACTATACAAGTATAGTTCAATTTTATCGGGTTCATAAATATTAATTATAATCGGGTTAATAATTTTGCGTGAATAAACATATGTTTGCTTTTATACACAAATATTTATTCATCTTTTAGATAAAGCGACAAATATTCCCGATGTACTACAAGGTTAAACTGACGATAAAATCGGATTAAAAGTATACCAAATCCATAGGTTACAGATAATTAAACACAGAAAGATCAGCTCCCCAGCTGACCTTTCTTCCCTAATTAATATACTCTAAACCCAAATTAAAGCACAAAAAAAAATCTTAATTACTACTTATTATATTATTTGTTAGCAGTCAAAATTAAATCCAATTTTAATTCACCAAGTACAAGGTTATTTAAAACTATATTGATATTACAACTCATTAAGTCCATTTTCATTTTGACTAGTTTTAACAATGCTTAAATTTATTCTGCTACGAAAGTACACTGAAACTCTAATTCAGAGGAATAAAACACTCACTACGACCTCATGTAAACTCAATAAAACCTCATGTATCTCTAATATTTGCTCTTATTTATTGGTTTCAAACGAAAGGGCCAGCTCCTCAGCTGACCCTTTCTCCCGAATTAATATACTTTAAACCCAATTTAAAGCATGAAAAAAATCTTAATTATTTATGGTTTTTCTCCGTAACTCCATGATAACGAAGAATTCTTTTTTTGTCTTTGTAACGCACAATCTTAATTACTAACAGTAATGAAAATACACTTAAACCAATACAGACATAACTTAATGTTAACATATCGTTATTATTTAATGATTAACTTCTTAGTTACCTGGTTTCCATTATTATAATCAAAAGTTACTAGATAAGTCCCTGTAGCTACTTGTACAGGGATTGAAACCTCCATAACATTAGTATAATCACTATTGGCTTTTAAAACTTGCTGGCCTAATACATTGTATAAACTCACATTTTTTGCTGTAAATACTGATGAATCACTAATGCTTATAATTCCCGTTGTTGCATTATAAAATACTACTAAAGCATCTGAAATGACATCTACATCGTCAATCGCTAACACTTCTGCTGCTTTAAATACCACATAAAAACGATCATTGTATTCTCCTGAAACTAAGTTAAATTCTACTGGGGTTCCTTCCTCTAAACGACTACTGATATTTAATTCTTTGTCTAAAAAGTACACCTCTAATGATGGATCTAAATCTGCCAAAGATTCAACTTCAAACTTACAGATTCCTTCTGTTCCTACTTTTATTTGTAATGGCAATTCTAAATCTTCATAAATAGCACCAATACCTTGTATAACAAGCTTTTCATCTATATCCGTTTTTACAACCCATGCACAATCTGTTACTTGATCATCTAACATTCTAGCATCATATCCATAATTCATACCATCTGCTAAACCATCCTTTACCCCCAATAACAACTCTCTTTGCGGTCCTTCAGGAGTCGTAAACTTAAAATACACACGTTGAAGATCTGTTGTATTAGTTGTTGTTGACGAAGTAGATTCTGCTGATGCTGTTTTGGTAAATACGGAATCATCTGCAACTATTGCCTCACGTTTATACGCACGCTGACCATTATTAAACTCTATAGTTCCTCCTGCTGGACTTCCTTGTACAAAGAATCCTTGAGCTACTGGTACATAACGACCTGGGCGGATAGTTCCAGCTCCGTTTGATGATACATCAGGATCTGGGATTGCTATAACGCCACCAGCTAAATTATAGGTAGCATAACCCCCTTCATACGCTGCAAAAACATGACTGTTATTTGTTGAAAAATGCTCCCAGAAATATAAAGCTCCTGTTGACGATCCTGAACCTATAACATCTCCTGCGTTTTCTACACTTGCTAAATTATCAGTTATAAACTGATCCGCATCCAAAGCACTAGCATATGGGTTACCAACTAAATATACATTGTTAGCCCCTATAGTATGTTGAATTACACCATTATTTGGTTTTCCTGAAAAAACATAGTTTTGTGTTGCTGACACTGCACCTGTTCCCTTTTGAGTATACCCCTCTCCTACTTTTAACGTTCCTGTTGAGCGAATTTGAACCCAATTTGCATACAAATCAGGTTGATTTACATATTTAAATATCCAATAATCTGCTAAAGTTATTGGTGCGCCTGAAGCTCCATTATACCCCGAAGTATCAAATGTAATTGTTTGTGGAGTTGCTGTTGTAGTTCCATCCTTTAAAATTACAGCTAACGAATAATCCGTATTGTTAGCTCCTATATTTATTGGATTTACCGGACTTGACCAAAAGTTATAACTGTAAATATTGGTTTGTCCTTGCTGATCGCGTTCCAAATATCCAGCACTTGATACATCTAAATCAGAATTTGTAGTTTGAATTAATTGAGACTCACCAACTAAATCTATCTGACCATCTATCTTTAAATAACTTGTATTTTGCAACAACTGGTCATTTTGTATTTCTAACTCCGATCCAGAATCTACTAGCAATCCTAAATGCGTATGACTTGCTGTAGTAGTTACCTTAGAATTATTAGTTACTTGAACGATTGCCCAGTCTTTATTAGGTAAATTCTCTATATCCCATTCTGTTCCATTTACCCAAGTTCCTGT
>Ga0209396_1003917_pt1 | contig 14692 bp, 9 predicted proteins | sample GOMGulsemesocosm_6_FD_184638 | JGI IMG/M metagenome (GOLD analysis project Ga0209396, IMG submission 184638) | Methane-oxidizing microbial communities from mesocosms in the Gulf of Mexico - GOM8C Gulf of Mexico (SPAdes) (version 2) | ecosystem: Environmental > Aquatic > Marine > Cold seeps...
ATTAAATTTTTTAGATTTCGAGCAACCGATTGCTGAGCTTGATGCCAAAATTGAAGAATTACAATTAGTAAACAATGGTCAAGAATTAGATCTTGATCTTGAAGAGCAAATTACCCAATTACGCGGCAAGAATGCTGAGTTAACGAAAAAGATTTTTTCTAATCTCGATCCTTGGCAAACGGCTCGAGTAGCCCGCCATCCGCAACGTCCGTATACCCTTGACTATATACCGCGAATTTTTACTGAATTTGATGAACTTGCCGGTGATAGACATTACTCAGACGATCGCGCAATTGTTGGTGGTACAGCCCGTTTAGATGGAAAGCCAGTAATGATTATTGGTCATCAAAAAGGTCGTTCAACGGCTGAAAAAGTTAAACGTAACTTTGGTATGCCTCGCCCTGAAGGTTATCGTAAAGCTTTACGTTTAATGCAAATGGCTGAGCGTTTTAATATGCCAATTATCACTTTTATTGACACTCCTGGCGCTTATCCTGGTATTGGTGCTGAAGAGCGAGGCCAAAGTGAAGCCATCGCGATGAACTTAAAAGTTATGGCACGTTTGACCGTTCCTATTGTTTGTACCGTTATCGGCGAAGGTGGTTCTGGTGGTGCGTTAGCTATTGGTGTGGGTGATCGCGTTAATATGTTGAAATACTCAACTTATTCAGTAATTTCACCAGAAGGTTGTGCTTCAATCCTTTGGAAAACAGCAGAAAAAGCACCGACAGCAGCTGAAGCGATGGGCATTACTGCTACGCGTATTAAAGAATTAGAACTTATTGATAATATTGTTGAAGAGCCTTTAGGCGGTGCACATCGTGATATGGACATTATGGCTGCTAACCTAAAACAAGAGTTAAAAGCAAATCTTGCCGAATTAGAAGAGTTATCCAAAGAAGAGTTAGTAGATAAACGTTACGACAGGTTAATGTCTTTCGGTTACTGTTAAGTCGTCCATTTTATACCAATAATAAAAATGCAAACAATGAATGTTTGCATTTTTTGTTTTTAGATTTAAAAACTATGTTATCTATTGAATCACATTTAGAAGAATTCTGTGTAAAGTATTCTCATCAAAATATCTTAATCGCCTATAGTGGCGGTGTTGATTCTCAAGTGCTTTTGCATTGTCTTGCATCATTAAAGAAACAGAATAGGTTGAAAGGTGAACTTCGTGTTTGTCATGTAGACCATGGCTTAAGTGCTAATGCTTTAAAGTGGCAAGAGTTTGCTAAAGCGCAATGCCAGCAATTTAACTTGCCACTAAATATCATCTCTGTAAATGTTCAAACTCAAGCACAAAAAAGTTTAGAGGCATTGGCGCGTGATGCCCGTTACCATGCGTTACAATCAGCCGCAAATTTAGGTGATTTAATTGTTACCGGCCATCACAGTGATGACCAAGCTGAAACTTTTCTACTTGCCCTTAAAAGAGGCTCTGGTTTAAAGGGGTTATCAGCAATGCAAAGTGAGATGGCACTAGGGGAGCAGTTATTAGTACGTCCTTTACTCAATATTTCACGTGCAGATATTGAAGCCTATGCAAAAATAAATGAATTAGTGTGGATTGAAGATGAGTCGAATACAGATGAACGCTTTGATCGAAACTTTTTACGTCATCAAGTATTACCAAAATTAAATGAACGTTGGCCAAGTATAAATAAAACTATTGCACGTAGTGCGGAGCATTGTTTTGAAGCTCAACAGTTACTTAATGAATTAGCCGAGCAAGATTTGGCCAAATGTCAAAACTCAATCAATACTCTTGATGTTGCTTCTCTACTTGAACATAGTCAGGCACGCCTTAATAATCTATTACGTTATTTTCTGACAATTCATGATATTTTGATGCCAAGTCGTCAGCAGTTACAGCAAATTTGTCTGCAGTTGAGTGCTGAAGCAGATAAATCACCGGTAGTTCAGCTGGCTGATTGTTGCTTAAGACGCTATAAAGGTGAATTATATTTAACTCCTGTCTATCAAGACATTTCGTTATGGCAGCACAAGATTGATATGACTGAAAAGATGGGCGTGGCTATAATTTTACCTGACAATTTAGGCACTCTGAGTTTTTTATCATCTATTAATAATCAACAACAAGGAAGTTGGCAAGCCGCCATTAAACCTCCATTAGAACATCAAGTTGTTTCTATTCGTTTTAGCCATGATAATCCGAGATGTTTACCACAATACAGGCAACACTCCCGCCCGTTAAAAAAGGTACTACAAGAATTATCGATTCCCCCGTGGCAGCGAAAACAACTCCCTTTTATATTTTATGATAATGAGCTGGTTGCAGTAGCAGGGCACTTTATTTGTACACAATATTTAGCTAATAAAGATGAACGCCCGTATTTTATTTCATGGAATAAGTAGTTTTTAACCAATAATATTTAAAAACCGACTTAGCAAAAAACGACCTTGAATTACAAACTCAAGATCGTTTGAATATTGGATAACCGTTAAGTTTTAACCGTTAACTTTTAACTTTTAGTTATTTTTGTACTTTTCGGCGGATACTCATACCTAGCAATAACATCATTGCAAATATACCAATACTACCACCAGAAGAACTTTTAGGTTTTTTGACTTCGACAGGAAGCTTACAAGAACCATTGTCACTATTGGCACTCGCATCATAGTTAGTCGCATTTGCATCAGTACAGCCTAATTCAATATCATCTGATAATACGGTTAACATAAATGTCGTTGATTGTGCATCCGTTGGTTGGTTTACGTCAGCAACGGTTACCGTTACTTGTGTATCACCGTGGAAGTTAGCGTTTGGCACTATATCAAATGTTGAACCGCTAGTATGATCATTAATAACCGTGGTAAACCCATCACCGGTAACAGAGATGTTATTCGTTACATTATTGTTATCCATATACGCGACTTGGATAGCTGATAATGTTTCATTTTCATCTGTTGTTTGATCATCAATATCATATAATGTGATGTTTGATGGGATGCTTAACGCTTTAGTAAACGAAGTGCTCTCGGTGCCTTGAATATCGGCATTTACAGCAATAGTAAAGTCTTGACCAATTGCAGATGATGAAACTTTCACTGAAAATTTAATATCAAATGCGGTAACTTCAGGACCAACATAATCAAAACATACTGCCATGCCGTCTTGTAAAAATTGATCTAAACCACCAAAGCCATCATAACCAGGAATGATAGATTGTCTATGCCATCCTTCTAGAGGAGATGACCCAAATTGTGGACTAGAAAAACCAATAACACCTGCAGTTGCTGCATTTTCTACAGTTAAACCTTCCTGAAAAGCAGAACTATCAGCCGTATAGGAATCAAAATTCATATTATCATAGGCGTAAACCATTTCATAAGCACCTGTAGCCGAGTCGTAATCACGTGCTAGGATAAGTTGAGCATCAACTTTAGTGTTTGAATTTAGATTTGGTTTAGAAGGTGTTCCAGGAGGACAACCACGGAAACCACACACACCGTCAGGTTTAACATGTTGTAAGTTATCCCATTCAATCAATACGTGAGAGCCATCATTGTTTTCATCTACCAGTTCTGCAAAGGTAATACCTGATACACCGTCGCCATTATCATCTAATGAATAAGGAGCACCGAAGTTCATACCAGCTGCGCCAAAACCATTTGCACCATGCCAAAATACGCCCATATTAGACCAATAAAATGGATTGAAATCAGTGCTATATGACATGTTTGTCGTACCAAAAAGACCATGCCAATTGCCAATTAGGTTGACCATACCATTACTATGAATATAGAGACTATTTGATTTAGCCTGAGATGTCATTTCTGTGCCATACAAAGAAAACTGCTCGCCGTCTGCAGCACGATTATCTCTGAATATTTCGTTAAAGGTTACTTGTAATGGAGCATCAGCATTTGATCCTGGTGCGCCATCGATAGGGTTTAAACCATATTCATTTAAGTCGACATAACCGCCGTCACCTACTGGTGTTTTACACATAGGGTCGGTTAACGAATTGGTAATGGTGTATGAGCGTTCGGTATCACTGCTATTAGTTTGAATACCTGAAATAGTGAAGTTATTACCTTCGATTGTTACATCAGCATCCATAAAGCGATTATCAGCCATGATGACACTTTCAGCGATTAACTCTAGGCCTTCAGGAATAGTACCTGTGATAGTGTAACTACGATCTATACCGGTCATATTAGCTCTCACCGACATGTTATAGTCGATCGTTTGGCCAATTTTTGCACCGTCACGACTGTCTGTCATAGTAACTTCATCGATATCTCTGATAAAGCTGGTAGAAATTAGACCTATATTGTCGGCATTAGCACCATCAGTGCCAAATTCTACTGCTGAGTATAGTTTGTCGCCTAGTTGCCAGTCATTATAATCTAATGATAGCTCAATATTGCTTAGTGCTTCCGTAGTACTTGTTGATGGTGAACTAACAGAAATATTATTCGCAACCTCGTCTAATACAACTGCGGTAGCTATGGTATGTTCAAAGGTTGCTGGATCCATACCTTCGGCATAGTTCACATCAAATCTGTGCTCTTGAAATGCAACCCAGTAGTTACCTGCTTCAGGGTTAGGCAGATTACACCAATCCTTAATTTCAGACGATCTCGCAATAGATTTACAAATGACTTCATCGTCATACTGAATGACGCCATCTTCGTTAGCATCAATACCAAGATAGATACCTAAATTACCGATTGGAGCTGTTAATTCATTACCATCAATAGGCAAACCATGCTTGATCACTTCGGCAATAAAACGCTTGGCATTTTCTGGTACTTGAACCCACTCAACATGCACTTTAGAGACATCTTGGGCAGTTTCGAAATAGTTACTACCATTACCTGTAGCACGCTCAACTAATTGAATTTCTTTAATGTTAGCTTTAACTGGCTGATACGCTGTTACTTTCAGATCAGGCGCATCACCTAAAGGTAAATTATTCATGCCATGTGATGAAAGATCACTATGAGCATTAAAACCGACAATATCTGGTAAACCGCCACTGTCGAGTACCATTTCTACGTTCATTTGGGCAGCAGGAACAGCTTCACTTTCATGAGTAAGGTGAACTTTTCCCATGACAGTTAAACCACGAGGAGATGAATATGAATTACGAGAATCAATCCAAGAGCCGGTAATGATTAATCGCTGAGTTTCACCAGCATTAAGCGAAAATTCTGCAGGGGAAACATTAATGCCAACACTGTATTCATCCGTTTCTGTGCTTGCAGTCCATTTACCGTCAACAGTAGCGGTAATTTCACGTACCCAAGTACATGAATGAAAACAATTTGCATCGACCATATTTGGCGTATTTAACGCACCAATATTACCACCAATAGTTGGGTTAGCTGTTGTATAATTCTCTACAGGAACATGCATGATCAAACCTGAGTGAATAGCTTTATCAACTTGAGCAATACCTGAACCGTAGAACCACGGGTTTGCAACGTCTGCTCGACCGTTTTTGTCGCCAACAATATCATTTGCGGTCAATTGCATTGCTGACATTACTTCAGAAGGTGACCATAGAGGGTGAGCTTGCTTAATTAACGCTAACGCACCTGCAATATGGGGACCTGACATTGAAGTACCACTAATAGAGTTCATGTCTGTAGCTTGTGGATAGGCCGTGAATGGTTGATCGTCAGAAAAAGCAGAGTAAATATTTGAACCTGGAGCGGCAATACTCGGTGCCGTTGATTCACGATATTCCTTATAGTACGGGTGTCCTTTCGAACTAAATGACGATATTGCATCAACACGTGTACTGTCTATTTCAGCAGTCGTCTCTGTCGCTGAGATCGTTGCCATGTGATCTGTGCCATCATTTAGCCAGTTGACCATATGAGGCGCATCATATTTATCCATTTGCATGGTCGGTACCACATGAGGTAACGTGACATGAAACTCCTGTGATGATTCATCCGTGTTATAAAGTATAACAGCAGCAGCGCCACCAGCAGCAGCGTTAGCCGATTTGGTTAATAATGGAATATCTCCGCGTGCACACATCACTATTTCGCCATTAGCGAAAGTACCTGGCGTGAACGCATTTTCACAAAGTACATCACCAAAATTTTCAGCTAGCACCATAGGGCCTGTAACTGCAGCAGCGGTAATACCATTAATGTCAGTGCGGTAACTGGCAGGAATTGCTGTTCCACTATAGCTTAGTCCTTCAAGACGTTGAGAAGTGCCAACATTAAAAGTTCGTCCATGTTGCGTAGAAGCGACTGAAAGTAACCAAGGAGAAACGTGACTAACGGTTAGATAAGCCCCCGAATTACCAGAAGATGCAGCGACGTTTATTCCCGCTTCATGTGCAGCTAGGAAAGCTAACTCAACCGGATCTTCATGTGGGAACACTCCACCAGATATTGAATAGTTTAATACATCAACCCCATCTAATATCGCTTGTTCTATTGCCGCTACACCAGCGACATTAGGACAACCTGCATATTTATCACCTCCACCACCTGGGTAACAGATTTGATAAGAAATAATGTTAGCATGAGGCGCAATACCAGACATACGTTCGATTTCTAAACCGGTCTCAATACCAGAATGCTGGTTTGACATAGCAGGTAATTTGTAAGGGACATTGGTTAAGACATTACCTGCAGCAATACTGGCAGTGTGTGAGCCATGGCCTTGATAATCTTCACCTGTTGCAGGCCGAGACTCATTAAATTCTGGGTCGCTATAAGCGGCAGTAATGAGAGAATGTGACCATACACCAATGAGTTTGTCGTTACACATTGATTCGTTACCTTCAACGGCACAATCATGTAAGAAGTTTCCACTACCTAGAGGATTCACTACTTGATAACCATCACCACCGATTTCAGCAAATGAAGGATGGTCGGTATTGATACCTGTATCAATAACTCCCACTAACATACCTTCACCTTTAAGGCCGGCCTCACCAGACTTCTCAGCAAAATCGGCATCTTGCCAAACGGCGGGAACATTTGTTCGTTCTGGAGCTACATCCATTAATAGCTCGTGATTTACTACACGAGAGATGAATGCTACTTGACTAACTTTAGCTAAGGCTTCTGCTTCGTCCTGCGTTAATGTTGCCGTAACAGCATTCAGTGCCACTTGAAAATTATCTTCAATTTTCAAAGATATGCCAGCTTTCATTGCACTACTAACAAACTCACTTTGTTTTGTTTTTATTTGTGAAATGTAAGTAGAAATGGCAGGGGTTTCGCGTAAATCTCGGCTACGAGCACCTAAAGTAGTATTAGAAAAAAGTGCTTTAGTTGCACCGTTACCTTGCGCGTCACCTTCATATAAAGCTGCGGGTGCACCTTTCAAGCGAATAATATAAGTATTAGCACCGGTTATGTCAGCTTCACGCACAAACTTCTTTTGTGGTGAAAGTTTTATGTTTAAGCCATTACCTTCTAGTAAACTATTATCTTCCTGGCCTAACGTTTGTGTTGTTCGAGCTTTTACCGCTTCAGAACTTAGATTAATCTTACTTACAGAGTAAGTCTTCCCATGAGGTGCAGTCGCATTTGCCATACCTGCTGCGTATATTGCTGCACTGACGAATAGCACTGATTTTCTTAGTTTCATTAAAATTATCTCCGAATATCTTTTATAATTGTTTATGCTTTATAATTTAGCGGTACAATTTATAAGCGAAATAAGTTTTTATGAGTTAGTACATTCCTGTAGCTTTTTGTACAAAAGTATTTTCCTTAATAAATCACAATATTTTTGTAGGGTTTTGTACGTAGGCATTAACGTAATGAGGTTATTTTGTTATGGTTTAGCAAACCCGTTTAATTTATTTTATGAAGCCTTGTTTTTAAAATTATGAAATTATTGTATGTTTTTCTACTAGCTCTCTCGGTTAGTTTTTCTACTTTTGCAGCAGATGATGTTGAAGCTGAACAGTGGAATTTTGAAGTATTTGTCGGTGAAGGCAAAGTTGAAAACCCTCTAATTAAATTAGATGATTTAGCTGTGAATTTTTTCCCCTCATTTCATTATTATGGTGAGAAATTTTTTATTGATAATACAACCATTGGCTATAATATATTCGAAGACGAACAACTGCTTATAGATGTCGTTGGCGCTGTTAATGAAGATGGTTTGTTTTATAACTTTGACAAACACCAAGGGTATAGTTTAGTGAATATCCTTGGCTTTAGACCTAATACCGGAGGGGGAAGAGATATAGATATTAGTGGTTTTGAACCTATTAAACGTGATGTTTCATATCTTGCTGGTATCAATGTGGCATTTATGACCGAATATTTTAATAGCCAAATCGCAATCCTTAATGATGTTACAGGTGTACATGGTGGTCATGAAGTTAGGCTGAGTTTTTCAAAAAACGTTACCTTTCCTTGGTTAGACATTTTTATAGAATTTGGCCAAGTGAGAAAGAGTAAAAGGCTTGTTGATTATTATTATAAGTTGAAATCTCAGGAATTATCCTTTTTAAAAGATCGATATCAGGCTGAAGCAGCGAGTAATCGTTATTATAAAATACAGCTAGATATACCGCTAAGTAAATTTTTAACCTTAGTGGGCTTAGTTAAATACACTAATATTGCCGAAGAAATAACTGACAGCTTCTTAGTTGATAAAGACAATTATACCTCAAGTTTTATTGGCATTAGGTACTCTTTCTAGTGGCAAAGTTGAGTAAAGTTTTATTGATGACTCTTATGGCAACTTCCGTTGTCAGTAACTTTACTCTACAAGCAAATGAAAACCAAATCATTGACTCTGAATTAATGTTCACCATTCAACCTGCGATTTGTGTTCTAACTCGGAAAAAGAATTATTGCCAACAGCGCATATTGGTTGAATTCGAACAAATACCTACTAATTCTTTTTGTATTTATATCGTGAGTAAACCAAACTCTAAACAGTGTTACCAAATAAATGGCAGGCTTATTTTTAACTATAATATCAAAACTAATGAATCAGTTTACTTAAAGATTGAAGATGACATATCTAAGCGAATTTTGGGACATGCCGAATTTAAAATAACGAAATATCAACCATTAAAAAAACGTCGTCGTTTTAGTTGGGGACTCTTATAAATGAGTCTTGAGAAATTATTTTTATGAGTTTTTAGCTATGGACAATATCTCGTTCTGTAAAATACTGTTAGTCGAAGATGATTTGCCACTCGCCGCTTTGATCTGTCAATACCTTCGTCAACATCATTGTGATGTTGTGCATACCTCTACAGGTGAAGAAACAGTAGAAACTGCAGACTCAACGACCTTCGATATTGTCATTTGCGATGTTATGTTGCCGGATATTTCAGGATTTGAATTATTTAAGTTGTTAAAAACAAAAATATCATGCCCAGTTTTATTTTTAACCGCATTAGATGAGAGTAAAGATCAGGTCTTTGGTTTAGAGTTAGGTGCAGCAGACTATATTGTAAAGCCAATAGATCCAACCGTATTATTAGCGCGTATTAAGTTACATTTACGTCGTTCATCTAAACTACGGACAGCTAAAAAAATTATTATTAACGACCTGGTTTTTGATGATGATTTAAAACAAATCCACCATGAGAATAATATTATTCCTTTTACTATTCAAGAGTTTGAGGTTCTATTTATTTTGGCTAAATATCACTTAGATATCGTGCCACGAGAGCATTTGTTTAAACAAGTCATTGGACGAGAATATAATGGTTTAGATCGAGCCATCGATTTAATTATTAGTCGACTAAGAAAAAAGTTTATAGAGTTAGAATTAGATTTTATTACTATTCGTTCAATTAGAAATAAGGGCTACTTGTTTAGTTGTATTAGCTAAAAAATATAGTTACTTAACTCAAAGGAAATAAATGAAATCTCAATTTGCTCGCTTATACTTTTTAATTATTTTAATCGCTACCTTAGTCATTTTTTCATTTAGTGAAATTTATTATAATTTTTTCCAACCCTCAACAAATTATCAAATAGACGTTAGTCAGCTTTTACCTTTAGACTATAAAAAGCATAACCCTGCTAAATTTGTTGTCATTGATCCTAAAACAATTGTTTTTCCTAAAGAGCTTAAGTTGCTTTTATCGCGTGGAGAAATAATTAAGTTGGCTGATAGCGGAGGAAGCGAATTTTACTACCGATTAAGTGATGAACAAAGCTTATATCAATATGGGCCCATTGCATCATCTGAAAAGAAAAAGAGTGAAAATGAGTTTTATTTTGTATCTCTCTTTTATTCCGCGTTAGCTTTATTGATATTAGGGTTTATTTGGCCATTATTTAGAGACCTTGATAAATTGCAAGGAAAGGCACTTGCTTTCGGTGAGAATCTGAAAATAGTAAAAAGTGATGTATCAACAAATTCAAATATCTACCCATTAGCAAATACATTAGAAAAAATGTCACATCAAATAGTTGAAACGATGCGAATGCATCAAGACTTGTCCCGTACCATTGCTCATGAAATACACACCCCTTTAGCGCGAATGAAGTTTGTAACAGAGCTAATTGGCTCGGATATTGAAGAAGAGCATAAATATCGATTGAATGCAGACATTGATGAAATTCAACAGCTAATGGCTGAGTACTTATCTTTTGAACGGTTAGAGCACGAACATTATTCTATGGAAAAGAAACAATGTGATGTGCCATTGTTTATAAAGAAATTATCTGAAAAGTATTTATACCAAAACAAAAATAAAGAAATAGACATCAAGTTTGCCTTTAATAATGATAAAGCGTTTTTTAACGAGCATGCCATAAACAGGGCACTACAAAACTTAATTAATAATGCATTGCGATACGCTAAATCTATCATAAAAATAGAGTTTATAATCGATGATGACTTCTGCAAAATTAAGATCTCAGATGATGGCATAGGCGTCGGAAATGAAGCTAAAAAATTGATTCAGCCATTTGTACGAAAAAATTCTAATGATTCAACGGATAATGGTTTTGGCTTAGGTTTGTATATCGTCCGTAAAATACTTATTTGGCATCAAGGACATTTAAGCCTTGATAATAGCCTTGAGCTTGGCGGCGCAATTGTGACACTATCATGGCCGAATAAAAGGTAAATTAAAAAAAACACCTAAAAACTAGACATCGTATGTAGTTAGGTGATAAAAACCATCCCAATTATAATTATAATAACTAGAGTAAATATGCCTACGACGAATCAATCTTTGTTCAGTAAAGTCCAATCTATCAATATCGTTAATCAAATTATTATTGCAATAGTTTTTGGTATTATTTTGGCACTTATCTCTCCTGAAATTGCAAAATCATTTTCCATGTTAGGAAGTTTATTTGTTAGTGCATTGAAAGCGGTCGCGCCAATCTTGGTCTTAGTACTAGTTGCATCGTCGATTGCCAATCAAAAACCTAATAGCGACGCAAAACTAAAGCCAATCGTTGGGCTTTATTTAATCGGCACTATAAGTGCTGCTCTTGTCGCGGTAGCATTGAGTTATGCTTTTCCGGTGCAGTTAACGTTAGATTTAGCTGGTGCTAATGCCAACCCACCACAAGGCTTAGGTGAAGTGTTATCAACATTGGCATTTAAAATTGTTGATAATCCTTTTAATGCTGTAGTTACCGGTAACTTTATTGGCATTTTGGCTTGGGGTTTAGGCTTAGGCTTCGCCTTGAAAAAAGGCAGTGATTCAACCAAAGTTATGGTTCATGACTTTGCTGAAGCTATTTCAAGTGTGGTGAAGTTAGTTATTCGCTTTGCACCATTAGGTATTATGGGACTAGTCGCTAATACCGTTGCGACGACAGGCTTTGATACTTTAGGTGAGTTTAGACATTTAGTTTTATTGCTTTTAGGCTCAATGTTAATTATTGCACTGGTAGTAAACCCGTTGATTGTTTATTTTATTATGCGTAAAAATCCATACCCGTTAGTGTTAACGTGTTTAAAAGAATCTGGAATTACCGCATTCTTTACTCGAAGCTCAGCAGCAAATATTCCAGTAAATATGGAATTATGTGAAAAATTAGATTTGCACGAAGATACTTATTCGGTTTCGATTCCTTTAGGTGCAACCATTAATATGGCTGGAGCCGCTATTACAATTACTGTGTTAACACTTGCTGCAGCGAATACATTAAATATTGAAGTAGATTTTGCTACTGCAATTCTACTTAGTATTATTGCTTCTGTATCTGCTTGTGGTGCTTCAGGTGTTGCAGGAGGCTCGCTGTTACTTATTCCTCTTGCGTGTGGTTTGTTTGGTATCGATAGTGCCATTGCGATGCAAGTTGTTGCGATAGGCTTTATTATTGGCGTTATTCAAGACTCAGCTGAAACTGCGCTAAATAGCTCTACAGATGTTGTCTTTACGGCAGCTGCCTCGCATCATATTACAAAAAACTTAAAGTAAATTATGTGATAACCGCCATTAATTAAACGTTAATGGCGGTTATTAAAATAATTATATTGCTCAGCTTTTAACGAATCGACCTACCATTTCTTTTTTTCTCTATTCTCTAAACAAGATAATTTAGCGCTTAGTTCCATATCAATTAGTATTCAATTAGCAGCGTAGTTATTTGGCTCTATGGGCTCTCGTCTTTATTAAGCTTAAGTGCCTAGCACTCACTTTTATTTACAGGCATAATAGCCAAAAATATCACACCAAAAAATTATCGGAATAATATATGCCAACTGAAAATGCTTTGAAAGCGCGCAGTAACAATAGCTGTGAACTATGTACTTCAACGGAAACTTTAACGGTATTTCCTGTGCCTCCTACGAGTGATTTAAGTGCTCAACAGTGTGTGTACCTCTGTGATACTTGTACGACACAAATTAATGGCGATAGCGATTTAGATGTTAATCACTGGCGTTGTTTGAATGACAGTATGTGGAACCAAGAGCCAGCAGTTCAGGTTATGTCGTATCGTATGCTTCATAAACTTTCAAGCGAGAGTTGGGCGCAAGATGCCTTAGAAATGATTTACATGGAAGACGAAGTGAAAACTTGGGCAGAGCAAGGCATTGCTGCAGCTGAGCGAGAGGGACCAACGCGTGATAGTAATGGTGCAGAATTGCATGATGGCGATGACGTTACCTTGGTTAAAGATTTAAAAGTAAAAGGAGCAAACTTTACCGCAAAACAAGGCACTTTGGTTCGTGGTATAACGTTAACCGATAACCCTGAGCATATTGAAGGTAAAGTTAACGGTACGCGAATTGTATTGGTTTCGGCGTATTTGAAAAAAGCTTAAACAGGCCTATATATTGAAAAAAGTCCTTTCTATAAAGGGCTTTTATGTTCAGGATGAACGGTCATTATTTTAGTTCCAGACAAATCATAAGTACCTCCATCCCTAGAGGCAATAACGCGGTGGCATAGATGCCAATGAACGTGTGTATTGAAGATAGGTTAAAGCCAACGTCTTACTTTTACTTGGTATTCTAGATATTGCTGACCAAAGAGTTTTGTTAACATTTTCTCTTCTGGCATTATTTGAAAGCGTGTCATGTAGCTAATAAATACTAAGATAATGGGCAAAGAAGTTAAATGTTGTAAGTAATAAGCCAGAGATATTAGTGATAGAAGCATCGCTAAATACATAGGGTTTCGAGAAAAAGAATAGATGCCAGAACTGACTATGGTTGAACTAGTTTCTGGTTTTGTTGGGTTCACCGTTGTTTTGTGCTTTCTAAAACTAACTATTGCCGAAATACCCACAAGAACTGCAATTGACAACAAAAATAGCCCAACTAATTTGTGAGCAGGCCAGTTCATAACAAATTCAGGCCATAGTTTGCTGAAAATTATCATAAAACCTGCAGCAATCAATAGCTGAACAACGGGGATAACTTTTAAATCCATAATTTTCCTTAATGTTAAAAATTCATCATTGATACTTTATGTTATCAGATTGTGATGATCATTCATTACTCTTAGTGACTAAATTTATTTTTCTATGGTTATTGACTTAACTTGGAAATATAGCCATTATTCATTTTCGCACTATATTGATGCGAATTTCATTTATACTTTTAATTTTACCAAAGAATCGAAATTATTATGTTTGCTGTAACTTCTACAATAATGAGTAATTGTCCTCACCAAAATCGACTGACTGTCCTCGTCAATCGTTGGTGTGCCGTTACTATGGCAAATTATTATTGTGGTTATATAAAGTAAGTATTCGATAACTTTTAAGCCACAGCTCAACACTGTGGTTATGATGTTTTTCTCCTCAGTGTTTTTCTTCCGCTTAATAGCATACAAAAACATATCAAGGAGTTATAAAATGTCAGTCCCCGTAGCTTATCTCGCTGTTATTCTTATTTGGTCAACCACTCCATTAGGAATTGTCTGGAGTAGTGAAACCATTCACCCAACTTTAGCCGTATTACTGCGTATGCTTATTGCTGTTGTGCCGGGCTGGCTATTACTTAAAGCCTTTCGCATTGATTTTCCATGGCATAAAAATGCGTTAAAGCTCTATGGTTTTTCGTCTGTTGGTATTTTTGGTGGTATGTTATTTTCTTATTTAGCCGCTGGGTATATTTCATCGGGCTTAATGTCGTTAATTTTTGGATTATCTCCAATTCTATCAGGGGTATTAAGTAAGCGAATTTTGGCTGAGTCTGCATTATCGCCCGCTAAAAAAGTCGCTTTGTTCGTTGCTATTTCTGGTTTGGCTATTGTTTGTTTTGATAAAATATCTCTGACCGATGATG
>Ga0209396_1003920_pt1 | contig 14687 bp, 9 predicted proteins | sample GOMGulsemesocosm_6_FD_184638 | JGI IMG/M metagenome (GOLD analysis project Ga0209396, IMG submission 184638) | Methane-oxidizing microbial communities from mesocosms in the Gulf of Mexico - GOM8C Gulf of Mexico (SPAdes) (version 2) | ecosystem: Environmental > Aquatic > Marine > Cold seeps...
TGAAATACCAGCACCGGAACCTGAGCCTGAGCCTGAGCCTGAGCCTGAGCCGGAGCCGGAGCCTGAGCCTGAGCCTGAACCTGAACCTGAACCTGAGCCTGAACCTGAGCCTGAGCCTGAGCCAGAGCCAGAGCCTGAGCCTGAGCTTCCATCATGGTACCAGCCAGCTGTCATGTCCACTTGGCAATGGCAGTTACAAAAAGAGATTAATACTAGCTATGATGTTGAGATTTATGATATCGATTTGTTTGATAGCAGCACCCAGCTGATAACCCAACTACATAATCAAAACAAAAAGATCATTTGTTATTTCTCAGCAGGAACCTACGAAGATTGGCGTGATGATGCGAGTCAATTTATCGAATCCGATCTCGGTAATCCACTTGACGAATGGGAGGGAGAACGCTGGATCGATGTGCGTTCTGACAATGTACGAAACATTATGAAAGAACGTCTGATCTTAGCTAAAAATAAAGGCTGTGATGGTGTTGAACCAGACAATGTCGATGGTTATACCAACAAACCCGGCCTTGATTTCACCGCTGTCGATCAACTTGACTATAATATCTGGTTAGCCGACGAAGCCCATCAACAGGCATTATCCATAGGTCTTAAAAATGATTTAGACCAAGTAAATGACCTGGTATCACATTTCGACTTTGCCGTTAATGAACAATGCTTTCAATATAACGAATGCGCAATGCTCAGTCCTTTCATCGACGCAGGAAAGCCTGTTTTCAATGCTGAATATAAGAAAATATATGTCAATGACCAAGATGCGCGTGATGAATTATGCTTAGATGCCAACAGTAGAAAATTCAGTACCTTAATATTGCCTCTTGCGCTTGATGATAGCTATAGAGACAGTTGTTTATGAACGCTGTAGCATAAAGGTTTGATACTCTAAATCATCAAATTGTTTATCTAAGATAATAAAACCAATGACCGTGCTTAGCAGCATAGTTAATGTAAAACCATAGCCATAAAATAGCGGTCCTAATTCAATACTTATGTGTGCCAAAATAAAATTACTCAACGCCATAAAAATAGTTAATGCCAAAGCGGCATAACGTTTATCAAGGTAATACATAATATTTAGGATCGCCATGACTAATACTTGAAAGCTAACCCCAATCAGGTCAACATACAGTAAATGTAGATAGGCAAGATTAATATCTAAGGCAAGCAGAATATCTTCAGCCCAGAGCACTAACAGAACCAGCGTCATGCCTTGTACTTTAAATATTTCATAAATGCTGTGCCGACATGCCAATACCATTTTATCTTTTAATAGATAAATGTCATTTAACGTGCCCCCATCCCGAACCGCATCATAAAAATTCAAACACGCTTGTGAAAAATCAGTTTCCATTCGCATAATAAACACAGCCATGCCAGGCACAATCGCCAGGTAAGCAATAAAAATGGGCAGGTCATAAATATAGGACGCATTAAAAATACTAAATACTTGATGTGATGTTTCTGCTCTACTCCAAAATACAAATTTATCTAGCCATACCCCTAAATTATAAAAAAAACCACAAAACAGCAATGAATAGAATACCTTGTCAGATTTTAAAAAATCAAATGAAATTAATTGCTTGGCTGGATAATTCCGCACTATATGATAAAGAAAAATAAATGTCAGTAATGCCTGGCATAAGGTGAAAATACTAATTAACCCCGTCAAGCCATAAGCAGGCACCGTCATACATAACCCTATCATCAAGCCATAACACATCAGCATCGTCATAAATACTCGGTAATACTCTTTGGTACCGCTCAATAAAATCAGTATAAGCCACTGGTTGCAAAGAATAATAAAGGCTGAAAATATAATAACTTTAGTCAACGGATTAATCTCTGGCGCCATCGCTAAAACAGCGCCTGCAAGCGCGGCCGACAATAAAGTCATCACTAACATAGCACCTAATAAATTAGGAATAATACGATTTTCTTGCTTAAGGTAAATCAAATCAGAAATGAAACGCGTTAACAACAATTGAAACAAACCACTAATAATCAACGATCCCGCCATTAAATAGGTGACAAGTATCAAAAACTGCCTGAGCACATAAGATTGAAACTCCCCCAAACTGACAATGCCAATCATCAATAATGCCAAAATAGACAATACCCAAGGACCTGAGCTGATCAAACCTGCGAGGCCATATGCTTCAACAATGGATAATAAGGTCTTTTTTTTCAGTATTTTTCTTAACTCAAAGCCGATACCCGCCATCAACAGCTCCTCTATATAAGCGTCGATACGAATCGTACATCAACACTTGATCATAATATTTTGCCACCCTGACTTTGCCGATATCACCCGTTTTTCGCCATATCTCTGCATCTGAGAGCAAATTAACTATCGCACAGGTGCCTTCTGAAGGGTTTGCAATTGGAATTATTTCACCACACGATCCCAAACTCGCATCTTCGCCTGCGGCACCATCAAGGATCTCACGACAAGCGCCGACCTCAGTCGCAATACAAGGTATACCAGATGCCATTGCTTCAAGCAGTACCAGAGGTTGAGCTTCACTAATCGATGTCAGCATCATGATACCCAGCTCTGGCATGATCTCAGCAACATCTTTACTGCCTAACATTTTAACTTTGCCTTCCAAACCTAAACTTTCAATTAATAGCTGACACTCATGGGCATAAGCTTCATTTTCTTCCGCCGGGCCAATAATCCAACCTTCTATCGTGGGGATTTTTTTGGCTGCACCACAGATAGTACGTATAAAAGTTTTAATATCTTTAATTGGTACCACTCGCCCCACCAAACCAACAACCATAGGCGGAGAGCGAGGGCGACGAACATAAGCCTTGGCAAAACGCCCCATATCAATACCATTGGCAATCACTTGGGTTTTACCATTATCCGCACCATCTTCATGTTGTCGCTGTCGGTTCCCTTCAAACAGCGCAACAATACGATCTGCTTGATGATAGGCAGATACACCAAGCTGTTCAAAAAAACGTATCCAGGTCTGTCTGGTGGTATCCATATTCTTATGCATACTGACATCAATCAGATTATGTTTATCTTTAATCCAACTGGCTTGTGATAAATCTATTTTTCGCTCTTTAGTATAAATACCATGCTCAGTAAGCAAAAATGGACGATTACTTTTCTGACGACATAGAGCGCCTAAAAATCCTGCGTACCCTGTTGATACACTGTGATAGACCTGGGCATTAGGCAATGACTGAGAGATACTTGCTAAGACAAATAGCGGCTGATAAATATTACGATAAGTCCAAAAATAATCGACAAAAGATTGGTTCGCATCCTGCTGTAAATAATTACTGGTAAGCACTTCCCATGATGCTCGACTATTAAGAAAATCGGTCAAGGTTAATCTATCTTTCTGACCGATAAAATCAGCGATAGTACTTAATAACTCATTCGGTATCGGTTCTTCACATTTATCAAAAAAAGATAAAAAATGCTGCCATGATTGAAATAGATTAAATGAACCAGCGCTTGGTTTTGGCATTGCTTTATCTTCCGCTGATAATAAATAATGCATTTCAAAACCAACAACATTATCGGGAAGTTCATACGCAGGTTCGTCGTATAACTCAGGGGAACTGCCAAGAAAAATAATATGAAAAGAGAATTCAGGTAACCCCTTAATGATCTGATGCATCCAGGTTGATACCCCACCACGTACATAAGGATAAGTACCTTCCAACAATAAACAAATATCAACCTCTTTGGTCATAGCCAATACTCCCTCTGTTGCTGTAACCGACCTTTTTCGAGGGCAGGTAATTGCGCCATGTAATATTTGGTTAATTCATAATTTCCAAGTGCAAAACTTGCCTCTGCTAAATACGGGATAACTTGCTCTTTTAATAAGCCAGCATCAAATGCTTGAGTTAAATATATCAGCGCTTGTTTAGGATCCGATTGCGCCAACATAATACGACCAAGTAACAAATTACTTGCTGCACTTTCAACAAGTTGATTAGAGCGTATAAGGTAAATAGAGGCTTGCTCGAGGTAGTGTGCGCACAACACACTTTCAGCTAGACCAAGGTAACATAACTCCCAGTACTGCTGAGCAATATTAAATGCGATGCCAGGTTCTTGATAATGTGTGAATTGCGCCTTTAACAATGAAATCGAAAGATTAATTTTAGCTTCTATCGCTTCTAATGACGAATAAGAAAATAATCGCACATCGTCGGATAAATCTTTTAACGCTAATTGTAAAAGCGGTATAGCCTGCTGCTGAGGTAAATGACAAACAGCGTTCACCGCTTGTAATCGCCGAGCAGGATCGAGATCATGCGTTAATATGTCACGTAATCCGCCAATACTTGTTCGCGAAGGTCTAAACTCATTAGATCCTTTCTCGAGTGAAGGCCGCTCACATTCAACCCAGGTAACCGCTGCTGCTGAATTTAATCGATATAAGCCCAACAATAATGAACATATCCCCCCGATCATGCCAAAAACCGGGATGCAAAACGAAAAACAAAATAGAAACGAACAAGTATGAAATACCGGAAACTTATAACGATGTGGTAACAGTAACCATGTCCCGCAAGTGAATGTAATACTCGCCGCAGCATGAACAGCAATATAATAAGCCCAGTTAAACCACGAAAAATCAGCACCAAGTAAGATATGAAAACTAAAGAATTCAGCTGTTAGCACAACTAGGAACAGGCATACGATCATTATTTGGCCCCCATATTTTCATTATGCTATCAATATCATGCTTACCGTCTTTAAAAGAAAAAGGGCCAATAATATCAATATCATTACAGTGTTCGCCTAAGGCATTAAATAATATTTGTTGCATTCGGGTGATATATAACTGGCTATCCGTGGCCGTTGTTAATGGTAACAATACCATCAAGCATAATTTTTTATTGGGCGGTTGATATGTCCAGTAGATATCGCTACCTCGACGGTGATTTGTCAATGCTTGCAGTTCGAGCGAGTTCCCACCCAAGCGATCATGAAAAATAATTAAACTACTATCGATGGCATATTCACTACTGTTGTAATGTGCTCGTTGCACATTCCGCATAAATAAATCATCTTGATGAGTCGCTAATACCGGAGTTAATAACTCATCACTTAATAAATCAGCCGCATTATCAGCAATAAGTGACAACAACACGACATTAGCGGGGGTTAATAAAAAGAATTTAACACTCTCAGCTAATACCACTGCCTGCAATACGCCAGCAGTATCTACAAGCGGAATACATAACTGATAACATGACTCATGCTGAGCATGAAATGTGACTGGTGAAAGTAGTTTTTTACTCACTAGCATATCTTGTAACATACAATCATTAATATTAAGCGTATGGCTATCGCCTAATACAGCATAAGGTTGTGCCTCAACGTCACTGTTTGTTACCTTATAAATACCGGCAACATGTATACCGCCGACATGGGCAAACAATGCTAACAAGGGTTCGCCAATGTGCGCGAGACGTCGCTCGCTATATTGCAGAGCGATACGCTGCAATGAATTTATTTCCGCGCGAAGACTAACCGGCTGTCCCGCGTTACGTAATTCCAATTGATCATGGGAAACTTTGAGCAGATGATAGTTTTTAGTGAAACTAGCCAATTCCTGCTGCATATGTTTATGCTCAATGCCATATTTATCAATGCTACGCTGCCAGTGGTCTCGAAACTCCCCAGCGATCATGACAGCAAAAAAAGTACCGACAATTAACGAAAAAGGAAATAATGGTAACATGCCGCCGTCTTTCATTATCGATACTAATATTGCCGTCATACCAAGCGTACAAATGAAACCTTTAGCAAACCCGTAGCGCAATGCAATAAGCAGTGGTCCTAACAACGGCCAAAAAAAGTGATTAGCTTCCACCCCTGCTGGTAATGCATAAAAATAGCGCCAACTAGCTGCAGAAATAGCCGTGATAATAATGATTTCTATCCACACAAAGTTATCACCTTGAAAAGGTTTTATAAGATAATCCAGTAACTTATTCATAGGCAAATCATACTACTCTGTAGTGGAATCAGGGGCGAAATTGAGCCCATTCACTAGCGTTTCAACAACGACGATCCCGGCGCCACTGACGCTCTCTCTCCCCCAACCGACACGGCTACCGCTCGCTCGCCACAAGGACTGTTTATTGGTTGCGTTTTTAATTTCTAACGTCAATCCGACTGCGGGCTCTGCATCTAAACCATTTTTATAGTGCCACTCTTCGACAGAACCAGTAATAATATAATCGGCGGGGTATGTGGCTAACCATACTTCAGCATGTTTATACTTCGATGTTTGATCGAGAATATCAGTTAAACTCTTGAGTGGTGTTTTTGGATAAATCACCGCATTAATGCCTTTACGATATAGCTGAGAGCTTAATATCTGCTCCGCTTTTTCTGCTGCGAGTGGTGTACTTGAGTTATTTTCTAACGGCATAATAACCCATACAGCAGAGGCACTTAGTGGGGGACTATCAGGCGCGTTATAAGTTGAACACGCCGACAGCATTAATATCATGGTGAAAACTAATGTCCACTTCATTCAAATCCCCTTTATTAAAAAGAATAAAAGTAACCAAACGATACTTCCAATGACTGCTCGCCATTACGATCATGACTCTGCCAATCAAGATGAAAATAGAGTTCATCGTTGCCAATAACAGGCCACCCAAGTCCCAGACCTAACAAGAGTTCAGGATCTGAAGTAACAAAATTATAACCAACGGCAGTATCTAACCAGTAACGGGGTTGAGCTAAGCCATTGAACTGCCTTAGCTGTTCCGGTACTCCTGTCGCCCCTCTATATAATCGCTGACCTATCGCTAACCGTTGATAACTTGAACTAATAAAATCATTACTGGTTATTTGCTGGGTGCCTTGCAGCCAGTCCGAAATACCGAGTAGTGGCCCCGAATTTAAATCTGTTTCATGCATACTATAATCAGCATATACCTGCCATGCTGGTGAGCTAAAAAACAACTGTTCAGCGACACGCAATGAACCACTCCAGCCGGTACCAATCTCATCATCAAAACGTGTCGACATTTGGTGGTAGCCTAACGTCAATGCCATATTAGTACGATTGCTGGGCTGATAATAAAACCCAGCATTAACCACATCATCACTACCAGCAAGTGCCAATGCTTGACTTGCACGAATATCATTGTTTAACCCTGCGCCTAATTCGACTCGCCACATCCGATCAAACTGATGAATATAATTGACATTAAAACCAAGACGTTGCTCGCCCAAACCATCTGCAATATCCACCCCAAATAACCATTCATTACGATTAAATTGATAGCGGATAAGGCCACTTAAACGAAACTCATCATCAATGCTGCTATTAGCAAAAATACCGGATTGCTCTGCCGTTTGGTAATAACTACTGAGCTGCCAATCTCCGTGTTTAAGAAGTTGATAATAATCGAGTTGTAAGGTATTTATATCCCACGTGGTATTGGCTATGTATTGGCTCCGCAGTGCAGAGCGACCATTCATCACGGTAATATAGCCATTTTTACCACTATCATCTTGCTCAACCCGAGACGGCTGGGTTAGTGATGCGTACTCCTGTGCATCGCCTTGATAATGCCGTCTCGACGTAGATGTTGTCGTTAATCTGTTAAGCTGACCTTGCCCATACCTCGTATCTGTCAAAGCGTAATCAGCTAATGAAGTACGCTGCTGCCAAAACCGAATTGCATCGTCATTACCGGAAAGCTGCTGATACTGGAAAAATTGCGCGACTGAATTTACACTTGGGTTTAATAATGCCTGTGAAGTCGTCAGCACAGCGGCAGCGGCATCACCCGCAACCAACTCTAATAGCGAGTACTCAGGGACATAATCACTTGGTAAAGTATCAAGTGTCTGTGACAGGTTTTCTGCAAAATAACGACGTAGTTTATAAGCATGTTCGTACAGCTTTAACTCTTCTAGTAATGAAGCATAGTGGATCAATACCGTAATATCCGTCTTATCCGTTTTATCATTGGTAATTAAATATTTTCGATACCACATATCAGCATGTTGGTGATTAGCTAACTGTTGCGTTAATACCGCAAATGTCAGCTCAAATTCCGGATTATCTCTTAATACAGTCCCGTATGTATCATACAGTTCACGCATCGTATTAACGTCTTGGATCTCAATAGCCCACCATATATAGCTGTTTATCGTTGGGGTAAATAAATGCTCAGAGTTCAGTGATAATCGAAAAAAACGATGTGCATCTTTATATTGCTGCTGCTGAACAGCATACATAGCACGGTAATAATTGACATCTGCTCGATCTTTCATCGCGTCATTTTGTAAGGCGAGTTCCATCAAGACTTTCATACCAAAATCACGTTTAACCGTGCGGTCAGGACTAGAGCCTGCCGAGACCTCGGACTGATAGGCAATATTGATAGCCTCCAGTAACAAGGCTTTATTTTCAGTTTTGGCATATAGCTGCACGAGTGTGGGGATATCTTGCTCGGTAAAAGGGGCGTGCAGCTGAATATAACGATATACATCTATATTTTTATCCGAGCGCTTAATTAATGCATCCTGACTTGCTAATGCCAGCGGTTTTTGACTCAATTCCCATGATAAAAATGCCACCATTTGTAAGTATGGTTCATCCGCATTCAGCCAATTTACAGGCTCAACGAGCACTCTCAGCGCATCCTCTGGCTGATTCAGCATAATATAGGCTTCAGCAAACCGTACAGCCTCAGAGAAGCCTAACGAACGATATTTTTTGAGTTGTTGATAAAGCTTGACCACACGGGAATGTTCACTGGTATAGCTATACAAACGGGCAAGCTCAATGATCAAAACAGGATCTCTAGGGCGTTTACGCATTAACTTTTTGACACTTAATACCGTCACTGCTGTACCTTGTGATTTTTCTAATGCGTTTAACCAAGCTGCGTATTCATCTGATAATAATTTGTCTATATTGGCAAGTTCATCATAAAATCGTCCTTCATGATAGATATCGCCTAACGCTTTCGCCTCTTCTATCGCATCACGTAATTGTGGTTCTGAGGGGTATTTTTCAACAAGCAATAAACTAATTTCAAATGCTTTCGTTATGTGTCCCTGCCAACGATAAATTTTATGTAGGCTGAGCAAGTCATCTTTTATTTGTTGTTTATTGTTCGGACTATTGACCTTCACATCCGCAGCGATACCACTTTTATCATACGTCAAACCAAGGCTTTCTGAGAGCAGCGCTAACGCTGTCGTATAATCGGAAATTTGTAATGCCAACGAGATCAATTCGTCATAACTTGTTTCATCACTACCTATGTGTGGTTTCAATATAGTTAACGCGTATGCCTGCATATTCAATGAGAGCGCAAGGTCAGCAAAGCGGCGTGCTAACATCACGTTTGGAATGTGGTTAGTATTAACAAACAACGGCTCAACTTTGCTAATTGCATAAGTATTTAATAGGGGCTTTTCGGAGTATGCCCCCGCCATAACAGCTTCTAAATAAAGCGCATGTGCATGCCAGTCTTTGTTACTTTCGGGTCCGTTCAGCAGCGGTTCAATGATCTCAATCGCCCCTCGAATATTCCCTAATTGATGAATGTTTTTCGCCATCAGCAATTTTATCTGTCGATTATCAGGCTCCCGATCTAACAACACAGTCAGAAATGACAAGGATATTTCAGGCGATGTCGAACGCGAAATGAGTGTCAGTAATGTCGCTTTCGTCGGGGCTATTAACCATAACGCATATACCGCTGATAGCACGAGTAAAGTAAGTGGACCAAGTGCTAAGATCCGAATACGTGTTCTGGTTTTGTTGGGGTTTGATCCGTTAGAACTACTTTTCATAATAGACCTTATTTATCTAACATCTGTTATTTATCTAACATCCCTTACTGAGTTAACTTCCCTTATTTATTTGCAATATATTGAACCAGAGAATTGTCCTGACTGTGACGATTTTAAAACCAAGGTTTTATCCGCCTGTCGTGATAGTTTTACTGGTTTATTCGTCTGAACCTTACAATCTCCGGCATTGGCAATCTCCAACTGAAATGGCACATAGCTGTGAAATGCCCAGTTAATATTATTACTGCTTTCAACCCATTTAGTCAGTATTCCGTTAGCGCTGGATAATCGCACTTGTTGATGGTTTTTGCCTGAAAGAGTCAGCTTTGTTCGAGGTGATATTAAGGTAATGTATTTACCATCAGGTCCATTTTTCCAACCGGCTATATTACTCTGATTTATAACCGGATAACCGAGTTCGTTAGCTAATCTAATACTCCGTACGCCAGTGGAGTTAACCAACCAACTACCGTCTAAGGTTTTCGCCAAACTGGTTTCGTACAACTGCCTTGCTCTTGCAGAATACTCACTGATATATAAAGGATTTACTTTTTGGGCCAGCGCCCAATCATATACTTTAATCAGACTACTTAATGACGCGGGGTAAGCGCCTGAATACATATGATAATAAATACTAATGGATTTTAAGCGGCGGGGGTGACCTAACAAATCAAAGGTTTCAATTGTTCTTTCGTAACCATCATGGTTTTCGCTCCACAGATTGGTATACAAATTTTCATTTAATACCGGTGCATAGACTTGCACACTAGACGGATACCAAACGATCGTGGGAGACACGTTTGTCCAATCATTATCACCGACCACAGCAAAGGTATTACCGCCGTTTAAGTTAAATAATCCCGCATTATCAGCCAAGGCGAGTGTCGCTTCATCAGGGTCGGCTTTCCCTGACCATAAAATAACGTTCACTTTTTTGTTTTTAGGCGCTAACGTCTCTTTAATGTAACGAATTGAGCCCAGTATTTCTTGCTCATAATCAAGCTCGTAATTTGGTATAGGTAAATGTTCACCGTATTTTTTAGTCACCACTTTCTTACTATTATCCCAAAAAAATGGATGACTGAAGGTATGTGATGCAATTTCGATGTGTGGTAATTTAAAAATCTCACGGGCTATGGCTTCGAGTTTCGGACTTTGTTTTGGATGCAAACCACGCATGCCAACTTCCCCTTCAATTACCGACACTGTTTGTGGAAAGGTATAAGGCTTAAACACATTATCACGCAATACTTCGGCGGTATAAGGGTTACCCGGAAACCAACCTCTAGATAAAAAACCATCGCCATCAACATGACTGGTTAAAATCCGGAGACCCGATTCGGTCGTTACATCTGGCGCAGGAATAACAGGTAATTTCAGCGTTAATTTAAGTAGCTTAAAAGGATCCAGCAGCCACTTTTCTTTATGGTTTGCTAAATTAGATACCGGTAATGGCGCCATAATAGCCCCGCCCCAGTCGGCACTAAAAAATAAGGTCGACGTGTTATTATGCGCATCCGCAACCGTAACATACTGCTTCAGCCCAGCACTATCGACTTGCCAGCGGGGATGCGCATCAAACTCACTGAACAACAATGGATAACGATCTTCCAGCCATTTTTTGCCCTTGGTTATCCTTACTTTACCCTCAAGCTTCCCGTTTAAACGCATGCCTAATTTAGCCAGTAATGCTTTGTCCGTTGGTAATGAACTGATAAATAAAATTGGCCAACGATATAACTCTTGCATTAACCACTGCGATAATTTGGGATATTGATTATAGACAGCTTGATCTAGCCAAATAACGGCACCGGCATATTTACTGGTATCAATATGACTAAAATCTAGTGCATTAATATCTTTACAGTCAAGCACATAACCTTGATATTCAATTGGCATCGAGACTAAACGATGACAATATGAATCAACTTTACGTTGGTTCGCGCCATTATATAAACCGAATATCCGCTTAGGTATTGGTTCAATCGTACTGACCCCAAATTCATACAATAAGCCATCACTGACATAAGGTGTGTAGCCAGCACTAATCAATCGCTTAGCAAGTTTAATTTGAGCTTTACGTGAGCGTGTCGGTAAATAATCAATCACGATGGCTTCAATGCCTTGCGCTTTAACAGCGTCGAGTTGGCTTTGTAACCACCGACTGTCACCCTCCTCGACAGGACGGTATATCTCTTTGATAGGATCATAACTCTGCCACAATGATTCTGCGACAACCGCTTCAATTGGTTTTTCAAGTTGCGGAATAATGGCAAAACCACGATTAAGGATCAGCCTAGGTTGCGGCGTTAACTGTTGAAAACGTCGAACAATATTAACTAATGCATGTTGCTGTTCTTGCTGTTCAGTCCCCTGCGAAAATAACATGTAGCTATCTAATGTATCTAAAAACAAGCCATCAAAACCTTTATCTAAATACGTTTGTGCTTGCTGAAGTAAATGCGATTGCCAAATGGGATAGGTGAGGTCCATCGCGTGACTCTGCCAGGCGGTATTTTCAGTCATTGCAGCATCACGTAATGATGCGGGCAACTCAGCATTGGCAAATTCACCAACGCTGATATAAGCAAATACCCTCGTTTGTGCAAGGTGCAGGGTTTTAAGTTGTTTTTCACTGATAAGAAGAGGGTTAACCACGACGCGGTCATAGCTCATCAATTCACGAACAGAATCAATGGCATTGTAGTAAAAAGCGATAGATTTAGGTTGCTCAACGGACTCAGAAAATGTGACGACATCAGCAAGTGAATTAGCGTGAGAGTTCACGCTTAACAAACACAACATAATAAATGGCTTTATATACCTTATCAATCGCATAAATAACCTTAATTGTAACCAATACCCACGATCACCATTAGGTGCGAATACCGACGCAGCAGATAAATATCATGGTTAAATCGTGATTTTCAATGTTATATTTCGGCAATCCATTACCAAAAAGCATATTTGGTTAAATAATAGATGTAAATCTTATATCTGCCAACGCAGCAGAAAGAGAAGTAACAGATTCTATAAACATGTACTTTTAAGCGTTTGAATTACTTATTTGGAGAGAGTTAAAATAATTATATAAATATTGGACGAGGCTGAGATAACGAGACAGGAGTATCACTGTGTATCGCTATTTTTACGACACACAGTATCTATTATTTACTTACACGATTGCGCGACCTAAATATTCAACTAAGGCCTCAGAAAGATTTAACCATTCATCTTCAGGCACAAATGCGCTTGGATCATCTTCATCATACTCACCGAATTCTTCCCAATACACTTCACGCACTGCACAAGCAAATTCAGTATTTAATTCAGCCATTTCGGCAATGCTGCCAAACCAAATAATATGGCGAAGATCAATGGTTAACTCATTAATATGTTCGATCCACTCTTCCAGTGAATTAGTTTGCTCTTGCAGTACTTCAAAGCGCTCTTTCGCGGCATAAACTAATTCTTCGTCCATTTCGCCAGTATCAGCCAAAATAGCCAGGTACTCATCATAAATAAACTCGATGGCTTCTTCACGGCCATTACACCAGTGTAGCTTAGTGCCTCTGCTGCCTAATACTGATGCATTGTAAGAATCATCAATATGCACGATAGCCCAGCTATCTATAAATCTACTCATGGCTTTCTCTTTAGTTTATGTTACGACAGATTATCAATCGCTATTATAACCAAAAATCGTTACGCTTGTATCTAACTTGATAATGATAATACAGGCACCTGATATGAGCACAGATAAACGACCGAAAATTGCAATCATAGGCGCGGGCTGGTTAGGTAAACCGCTAGCACGACAGTTATTATCGCAAGACTATCCGCTTACGGTTAGCTGTAGTCATATCGAGAAAGCAGCAAGTTTAGTTTCTCAAGGTATCCCAGCAGTAAGCGCCACCCTTGCCGATGAACCACAAGGTGATTGGAAAAGCTTATTAAGCAATAAAGATATTGCTATTTGTCTGCTGCCAGCCAGTAGGGGTAATCATGCAAGTGCACCATTAGCGGTACAAATTGAACAGTTGTTAGCGCTACTCAAAAAATTCCAAGTGGGCAAATTGATTTTTATTAGTTCCACCAGCATTTATCACAAGACAGACCAAGTATTGACTGAAACATCAGCATTAAATTCAAACAGTACTGTGTATGCAGCAGAGCAGTTAATTCAGCAACAACAAGATATTGATTACACCATTATTCGTTTTGCTGGGCTGATTAGCGCAGATAGAAATCCAACGCGAAGCTTGTCGAAAAAGAGCGCCAACGGGCATACCTTTGATGCGGGACAGTCACCTGTCAACCTGATCCATCAGCATGATGCGGTTGGGGTCATTGGGCAAGTGATCAAACAGCAATGTTGGGGAGAAGTATTCAATGCCTGTTGCGATCAGCATGCCAACAGGCAAGCATTCTATCAGCAAGCCGCCAAACAACTGGGTATTACCATTCCAAGCTTTACAGGCGAGAACAGCAAACCTCAATCCATCATAGCCAATGATAAATTAAAGCAGCAGTTAGGCTACCAATTTACACATCAGTCAGCTACAGATTTAGTAATTTAGGCTTGGGCATTTGACTTGGTTTGAGACTATCAAAACAATATAACGACATAAGAATAGGGTGACGCAACCAAATGCGCAGGCTGCCCCAACGAGAAATGGTCTTTACTTGTTTGGAGACAATCGGGGTATAGCATACTGCGGTACAAGTGGCACAAGTTGGTTTTTCTATACCGCTTTCACAAAATGCCAGTTTACGTGCGGTCATTTGTTGTAAACGTTCGCACTCACGACACACTTTACCTTGGTAAACATGATGCTGTTTACAGTAC
>Ga0209396_1003923_pt1 | contig 14682 bp, 5 predicted proteins | sample GOMGulsemesocosm_6_FD_184638 | JGI IMG/M metagenome (GOLD analysis project Ga0209396, IMG submission 184638) | Methane-oxidizing microbial communities from mesocosms in the Gulf of Mexico - GOM8C Gulf of Mexico (SPAdes) (version 2) | ecosystem: Environmental > Aquatic > Marine > Cold seeps...
TGGCGCGATTATCGCCGCTGGTAAAGGTACTGCTGAAGATAAATTTAAAGCACTAGAAGATGCAGGCGTGAAAACGACTAAGCCTCTTGCTGGCTTTAAGCAGAAATAGGGGTAAAGCACTACGTGAAGTAACTGGTTGGTAGTCTACCAATAGCTGTCAGTTTTAGCTGTCGGCTTTCAGTAAGTTCAAATGAAGCCTCGATTATTTCGGGGCTTTTTTGTGTCTGAATTCCAGCATGTTGTGCATTCATTTCTGGCGCGATTATCGCCGCTGGTAAAGGTACTGCTGAAGATAAATTTAAAGCACTAGAAGATGCAGGCGTTAAAATGACTAAGCCTCTTGCTGGCTTTAAGCGAAATAGGGGTAAAGCACTACGTGAAGTAACTGGTTGGTAGTCTACCAATAGCTGTCAGTTTTAGCTGTCGGCTTTCAGTAAGTTCAAATGAAGCCTCGATTATTGCGGGGATTTTTTGTGTCTGAAATCCAGCATGTGGTCTATCTATTTCTGATGAAATCATCAAGGCAGCTAAAAGTAGTGTAGAAAATAAATTAAAAGCATCTGTTTGTTGATGATGTAGATACAGGCATGAAAAGAACTAAAGCTCTTGGTGATATTGGCCATATATTTATAATTTTTACAGTTGTCCTGTCTCTGAAAGTGTAAATGTTGACACATCTTATTGATTCAATTTTATAACTACAGTGCTGGTTTGAGGTTAATAAAAAGTCATATTGGTTAAGCTGGGATTAAACCTTTTAGTCTATTTTCTTATATCCATCGTTTTACTGATAAACCCTGGTACTAAAGTTAGCAATAGTGAGATTATTGTAATTGCTAATTCATTGATTTCTAATGCAGAGGAAAGTGTCCTTTTGTGTGTCAGATATCTATTGATACTATCAAGGTATTTCTGACCTATTTGTGACTCAATTACAACCTATACTCATTATCATTACTATTTGGTGTTAGCGAGGTATTTATGGATGACTTACATTTTCAAATCAAACAAGATAAAGACATTGTGTATTTAAAGGGCATCGGCAGCTGGAAGTCCAAAGTATCTGAGGACTGTGTTCACTTAATAAATACTTATGCCGTGCAGCAACAGCATCATCAATTTGCATTAATCGTAGATACCAGTGAAATGCGCAGTGTTGTGCCAAACGGCGTAGAAGCGTGGCACGATGCAATTGAATTCTGGGTAGACAGTGGTTTACAAATGATCACTCGTGTAGATAATCCAGAGGCGACTTTTGATAAAGGTTTTGTTGCTGATTTAGATGATATATTTCGATACGATACGCGTTTCATGACCTCTAACGATACTGATCATGCTTTACTATTATTGCACAAAGCTGGATTTGAGGGTTTTGAACATTAATTACCCACTTGTTTAGATGATTTATTTTGTTGAGCTTTGCGTGGGTAGCACGCTTGTGAAATATCTACTTGGTTACTATTAATAATTGTCAGTAATTAGCGGTTACCTTTCAGTAAATTCAAGTAAATCCTAGGTGACTATCAGGCCTTATTATGGTTGATATTTGTGTGCAGGCTTCTACGTAGCAACTAATTGCGGTTCCCTCCTAGTGACTGCAACGTCAAAATTTACAATCAGTTTTCTCTAACAAAGTAAAATCTCATCAAAAAATAATGTCAAAAAAAATAAAGCAAAAATAAAAGTATCGGGTGATTGTATAGGGTGTGATACCTGTGTATATTGCAGTGCTAATTGTAAAACTTCATTAACTTGATCACTTAATAAAGCCGATATTGAATGCCCAAACAACATAAAAATGCCACTACAACACCCGAAATGCGTGCGTTTATCCATGAGTCAGACCTAGCGACTGCTGTTTTAGCTCGTTTATTAAAGGTTTCTGAATCCACAGTGCGTAAATGGCGCAAGCGAGACAGTACTGATGATATCTCGCACCTTCCAAAGCAATTAAACACCACCTTAAGCCTTGAGCAACAATACGTTGTTGTGCATCTGCGCCTGCGTTTAAAACTTTCCCTTGATGAACTGCTTGCTGTTTGCAAAGAGTACATTAATGAAAATACTTCCCGTGCTGGACTGCAACGATGTTTAAAGCGCCATGGTGTCTCTCGCCTGGCCGATATGCAGGATTTTGATGAGCAGGATTCAGAAACAAGTTATGTACAACTTGCTATTGAAGAAAGTCTTTCAAGTGAAGTGATTAACTCAGTCGTTTCTCCGCAAGCGATGAGTGATTTTTTAAATCAGATGCGTGAGCAGATGAGCGAAGGTAATGAGGTGATAGAAAAACTGACTGCCTTAGATGTAGTACAAGTTTACTTGATCACACTGCCTGAGTTATCTGACTCGCAATGCGAACACAAAACTTCATTGTTAATGGCACATGATCTTAGTAGTAACTGGGTTTATGTTGACCTTTACAATGACGATGATTATCAAGCTGCACAACGTTATGTCAGCTATGTATTAAAAAAAGCGCCGTACCCTATACGCCGTGTTTTGGTAAAAAATTATAATGAATTCTTAAGTCGTTTTCGGTTATTAGAAGATGAAAATACAACCGACAACGCAAACAAATTTTAATTGGAGTAATAAATAAATGTCTAACGAACAAAATGTCAATGTGATTGAAACAGAAGAAGATAAAAAATTAAATTCTCGACTACAATCAAGCCCAATCGCAATTGTTGGTATGGCTTCTGTCTTTGCAGAGACTAAAAACCTAGAACAATTTTGGGATAATATCGTTGAATCTGTAAACGGTATTAAAGATATTCCTGAAGACCGTTGGGCAATTGATGATTATTACTCTAGTGACAAAAAAGCGGCTGATAAAACCTACTGTAAACGTGGTGGCTTTCTTCCAGAAATTGATTTTGACCCAATGGAATTTGGTCTTCCGCCAAATATTCTAGAGCTTACTGATATTACTCAGTTAATGTCACTGGTTGTGGCGCGTGATGTATTAGCGGACGCGGGTATTAGTGATGAAGCTGCATATGACCGTGATAAAATCGGTATTACGCTCGGTGTCGGTGGTGGTCAGAAACAGATCGCACCACTAACGTCCCGTCTACAAGGTCCTATTTTAGATAAAGTATTAAAAGCATCGGGTCTGAGTGAAGAAGATCGTAACGTTATTATTGAAAAGTATAAAAAAGCGTACATCCCATGGGAAGAGAACTCTTTCCCGGGCATGTTAGGTAATGTTATTGCAGGGCGTATCGCAAACCGTTTTGACTTTGGTGGTACTAACTGTGTAGTTGATGCTGCTTGTGCTGGCTCTTTAGCTGCAATTAAAATGGCGGTTTCTGACCTTCTAGAGCATCGCTCAGAAATGATGATATCTGGCGGTGTTTGTTGTGATAACTCACCATTTATGTATATGTCTTTTGCAAAAACACCTGCATTTACTGATGGAGATGATATTCGTCCGTTTGATGAAAACTCAAAAGGCATGATGATTGGTGAAGGTGTGGGCATGATAGCCCTTAAGCGCCTTGAAGATGCCGAACGCGATGGTGATAAGATCTACGCGTTAATCAAAGGTATTGGTAGCTCTTCAGATGGCCGTTTTAAATCGATTTATGCGCCACGCCCATCGGGTCAAGTTAAAGCATTAAAACGTGCTTATCAAGATGCGGGCTTTGATCCAAAAACATGTGGTTTGATTGAAGCACACGGTACGGGTACTAAAGCCGGTGATGCTGCTGAGTTCAGTGGTTTAAACACGTTATTTAGTGAAAACAACGAACAAAAGCAACATATCGCCTTAGGCTCTGTTAAATCTCAAGTCGGTCATACAAAAGCGGCTGCCGGTACTGCGGGTATCATAAAAGCTGCACTTGCACTTCACCATAAAGTATTACCAGCAACCATTAATGTTGATAAACCAAACCCAAGTTTAGAGATTGAAAATTCTCCATTATATGTCAATAACGAGACACGTCCTTGGATGCCTCGTGCCGATGGTGTTAAACGCCGTGCAGGTGTGAGTTCATTTGGTTTTGGTGGTACAAACTTCCATTTCGTAATGGAAGAATATAAAGCAAGCCATGATATTGCATACCGTTTAAACGAAGTAGCACAAACATTAGTAATTAGCGCAACAAACAAAGCAGCATTAACAACAACGTTAAAAGGCTGGTTAACTAAGCTTGCTGTTGAAACGGATCTGCAAGCGTTTGCTTTTAATGCATTGGTGATTGAAAACCCATTTAAAACACCAAGCAGTGAATTGGCGCGTTGTGGTTTTATTGCTAAAAATGCACTTCAAGCGATTGAAAAAATTACACAAGTATTAAAAAATCTTGAAAGTGATGATACGTCATGGAGCAAACCAACGGGCATCTATTACCGTGAGTCTGCGATTGAAGTGCAAGGTAAAGTCGTTGCATTGTTCTCGGGGCAAGGCTCTCAATATGTGAACATGGGTCGTGATTTAACCTGTAACTTTCCAACTATGTTAGCCACCAGCGCTAAGATGGATAAAAGTTTCACTGATGCAGGCAAAGCTCAACTTTCAAGTACTGTGTTCCCACTGCCTGTGTTTACAGAAACAGAGCGTAAAGCGCATGATGAGAACCTACGCCTAACACAAAATGCACAACCTGCAATTGGTACATTTAGTGCCGGTCTATTTAATACCTTCAAACAAGCGGGTCTAACGGTAGATTTTGCTGCTGGACATAGCTTTGGTGAATTAACTGCACTGTGGGCTGCTGGTGTACTTTCAGAAGACGATTACATGTTGCTTGCACGTAGTCGTGGTGCTGCAATGTCCGCACCTGAAGATAAAGATTTTGACGCTGGAACCATGGCTGCTGTTGTTGGCTCTCCTGCAAAAGTTGCACTGGATATTAAAGATATTGATGGTGTTTCAATTGCTAACTACAACTCAAATAACCAAGTGGTTATTGCCGGTGTAACAGCACAAATTGAAGTGGCTGTTGAGCAGCTACAAGCTAAAGGTTACAAGGTTGTTAAACTGCCAGTTTCTGCGGCTTTCCATACGGAGTTAGTAGGACATGCACAAAAACCATTTGCAGATGTGATTGATAGTGTTGAGTTTAATAACCCAACTATGCCTGTATTTGCAAACGGCACCGCTAAAGCACATTCATCTAATGCAGATGAGATCAAAGCGACACTTAAAAATCATATCTTAGAATCGGTTCATTTCAATGAAGAGATTGATAACTTATATGCTGCTGGCGGTCGTGTATTTATCGAGTTTGGTCCTAAGAATGTATTAACACGTTTAGTGGATAACATCTTAAAAGATAAAAACGATGTAGTTACCATTGCTGTAAACAGTAACCCTAAAAAATCAGCGGATCAGCAGTTACGTCTAGCTGCTGTTGAGATGGCGGTATTAGGTCTAGCGCTTGATAACATCGACCCATACTCAGCGCAACAACGTCCATTAACTGCACCTAAAAAATCGCCATTAGCGATGAAATTAACCGGTGCTGCTTACGTTAATCCAAAAACTGAAAAAGCATTTAGCGATGCATTAAGTGATGGTTGGACAGTATCTTCTGCTGAACCAAAAGTAGTAGTTAAAGAAGTTATCAAAGAAGTAATCGTTGAAAAGATCGTTGAAGTTGAAAAAATTGTTTACGTAGAAAAAGGCGGTTCTGCTGTTACAACACAAAGCAACTCTGCAGACATGGCGAGTTCAATTGAGCGCAGTGTAGAAAGCTTTGTTAATCATCAATCACAACTACTTGATGTGCACCAATCATATATGCAGGGCCCACAGGAGTACGCTAAAACATTCCAAGAGGTATTAACTGCTCAATCGGGTGCCACAGAGTTACCAGAAGGGTTAGATAAAACCTTAGGCTTGTACCATGACTTCCAATCGGAAACATTACGTGTTCATGAAACCTACCTAAATAGCCAAACAGAAAATATGGGTAAGATGTTAGACAACTTATCTGAACAACCTGTTGCAGCAAAGCGAAGTGCGCCTGTTTCTGCGCCACTAACTGCTAAAGCTACGTCAGCTTCAAACAATATTGTACCGATTACGGCTGCAAAACCTGTTACGGCGCCGGCGCCTGTACAACTAACACAAACAGTTACTCAACCAAAACCTGAAGTAACCTTGTCACCAGCACCCGTAACGCAACCTTCTCCAGTTGTTCAGTCTGCACCAGCCTTGGATCTTAATAAGATTCAGACTGTGATGTTAGATGTTGTTGCAGAGAAAACCGGTTATCCAACAGAGATGCTTGAACTAAGCATGGATATGGAAGCAGACCTTGGTATTGATTCAATCAAACGTGTTGAAATCTTAGGTTCAGTACAAGATGAAATTTCAGATCTACCTGAGCTTAACCCTGAAGATTTAGCAGAGCTACGTACATTAGGCGAGATAGTTGACTACATGAAGTCTAAAGCTTCAACTGTAGCGCCAGTTACTTCTGTTGTGGCGAGTGCTGCACCTGTAGCATCAATCGATTTAGATAAAATTCAAAACGTAATGATGTCAGTGGTTGCCGATAAAACCGGTTACCCAACAGAGATGCTTGAATTAAGCATGGATATGGAAGCTGATTTAGGTATCGACTCTATTAAACGTGTTGAGATTTTAGGCTCAGTGCAAGATGAAATTACCGACCTACCTGAGCTTAACCCAGAAGATTTAGCTGAGCTGCGTACGCTTGGTGAAATCGTTGATTATATGAAATCGAAAGCGTTAGCTGTAGCACCTGAAGCTTCAATCGATTTAGATAAAATTCAAAACGTAATGATGTCAGTGGTTGCCGATAAAACTGGTTACCCAACAGAGATGCTTGAACTAAGCATGGATATGGAAGCAGATCTTGGTATCGACTCTATTAAACGTGTTGAGATTTTAGGTGCAGTGCAAGACGAAATTACTGACTTACCTGAACTGAATCCTGAAGATTTAGCAGAGCTGCGTACTTTAGGTGAAATCGTTACTTATATGCAAGAAGTGGGCATGAAGTCTAAAGCGTCAGCTGTAGCACCAGTTGCTTCTGTTGTGGCGAGTGCCGCACCTGTAGCGTCAATCGATTTAGATAAAATCCAAAACGTAATGATGTCAGTGGTTGCCGATAAAACCGGTTACCCAACAGAGATGCTTGAATTAAGCATGGATATGGAAGCTGATTTAGGTATCGACTCTATTAAACGTGTTGAGATTTTAGGTGCAGTACAGGATGAAATTACTGACTTACCTGAACTGAACCCTGAAGATTTAGCTGAATTGCGTACATTAGGTGAAATCGTAGACTATATGAAGTCTAAAGCTTCTGCAGTGGCTCCTATTAGTTCACCTATTGCTTCTGCTCCAGTAGCATCGATTGACTTAGACAAAATTCAAACCGTAATGATGTCAGTGGTTGCCGATAAAACCGGTTACCCAACAGAAATGCTTGAACTAAGCATGGATATGGAAGCGGACCTTGGTATCGACTCTATCAAACGTGTTGAAATTTTAGGCGCTGTGCAAGATGAAATTACTGACTTACCTGAACTGAACCCTGAAGATTTAGCTGAATTGCGTACATTAGGTGAAATCGTAGAGTATATGAAGTCGAAAGCGTCAGCTGTAGCGCCTGTTTCTAATAGTGCACCAGTTGCTGTTGCTGCCGTAGCTTCAATCGATTTAGATAAAATCCAAAACGTAATGATGTTTGTGGTTGCCGATAAAACCGGTTACCCATCTGAGATGTTAGAGCTTGCGATGGATATGGAAGCCGATCTTGGTATTGATTCTATCAAACGAGTTGAGATCTTAGGCGCAGTGCAAGATGAGATAACTGATCTTCCTGAGCTTAACCCTGAAGATTTAGCTGAATTACGTACACTTGGTGAGATTGTAAACTATATGCAATCTAAAGCGGGTGCACTTTCTCCAACAGCTGAAGTGGCTATAACAGCTACAATCGATTTAGAAAAAATCCAATCGGTAATGATGTCAGTGGTTGCAGATAAAACTGGTTACCCATCTGAGATGTTAGAGCTTGCGATGGATATGGAAGCCGATCTTGGTATCGATTCTATCAAACGTGTTGAGATCTTAGGCGCTGTGCAAGATGAAATTACAGACCTACCAGAGCTTAACCCTGAAGACTTAGCTGAGCTACGTACTCTAGGTGAGATCGTTAGCTATATGCAATCTAAAGCGGGGGCAACTACTACACCTTCAGTAGCATCTACTTCAACAACACCAGTGATTGTTAGTGAAATTAATAACAGTTTTGAACCTGCGCCAAGTAGCACGGTAGTTGTAAAACACATCGATGCAGTGGTTAACCAAGCAGAAAATAAGAATGGTGAAAACCTACTGTTAGTTGATGATGGTGAAGGCAGCGCAGTTCGCCTTGCTGAAAAACTTAATCAACAGGGCTGGTCTGTGACGGTAGTTAAGCCATCGTGGGTACAAACGACAAGTTCTAAATCATTCTCTAAAGCGGTGAATGTGGTTGAATTAAACCAACTTGATGAGAAAGAGCTACAGGAAATTTTAGCGACACAAGCGACTTGGCATGCTGTTGTTTACCTGCAAGCTAAAACAGCAATTGAAGGCATTGAATACCCACAAGCTTCTAAGCAAGGTTTACAACTCGCATTTCTATTAGCAAAATTAACGGGTCTTGCTGCTAACAATACTGATGCCCGTTCATCATTTTTGGTGTTAACACGTCAAGGTGGTAGTTTTGGTGTTGAAAACAATGAGTTAAACAGTGACTTAGTACAAACAGGTTTAACGGGTTTAGTGAAAACAATTAACCATGAGTGGCCAAATGTTTTCTGTCGCGCAGTTGATGTTGCAACAAAATTTGGTGCAGACAAAGTAGCAAATATCGTTTTTGATGAGCTAAACGATAGCAACCAAACTCCCGTAGAAGTTGGTTTTAATACTAATGGCCGTTTAACACTTGTTGGTGAAAAAACCGATAGTTATGCACTGCAATCAGGTAATAGCATCGATGAGAATTCGCTATTCCTAGTCAGTGGCGGTGCAAAAGGGGTGACAGCACATTGTGTTATCCGTTTAGCACAAACATATAAATCTAAGTTTATTCTGTTAGGTCGCTCGAAATATGAGAGCAGCGAACCAAGTTGGGCAAACGGTATTACTGAAGAAGTTGCACTTAAAAAGGCGGCTATGCAACACCTTATCGCAAGTGGTGAAAAACCAACACCTGTTGCAGTCAATAACTTTATTAAACCGGTACTTGCTAACCGTGAGATCACCTTAACACTTGATTCAATTCAAGCTGCTGGTGGTGTTGCACAATATGTAAGTGCTGATGTAACCGACAGTGAAAGTGTATTAAATGCGGTGTCACCGATCACTGAGTTGTGGGGCGATATTAGCGGGCTTATCCATGGCGCAGGTGTATTGGCTGATAAGTTTATTGAACAGAAAACATTAAGTGATTTAGAAGCGGTTTACAGTACTAAAATCGATGGTCTGTTATCGATGCTTGCTTGTGTTGAAATAGAGCAGATAAAACACCTTGTTATGTTCTCATCGGCCGCTGGTTTCTACGGTAACCCTGGTCAATCTGATTACTCGATGGCGAACGATATCTTAAACAAAACAGCGTTCCGCTTCAAAGCACTAAACCCTCAAGCGCAAGTAGTGAGCTTTAACTGGGGACCGTGGGATGGCGGCATGGTAACACCGGAGCTTAAACGTATGTTTAACGATCGTGGTGTGTACATTATTCCACTCGACGCAGGCGCACAGTTATTAGTCAGTGAATTAGCTGCTGATACAAACCGTTGTGCTCAAATCCTAGTGGGAAATGACATGGGCGGTGAAGAAGAGTCTTCAGTTGAGGCTGAAACAAAGGAATCGCCTGTAAAAAAGCCAGAATCTAACCAGTTGAGCTCTCAAGCGACAGGAGAAAGTGATCTTGTAAAAAAGCCACAAGTTAGTCGCTTCACTAAGAATTTATTAGCGACTAACAATGCCTTTTTTGCCGATCACCAAATTGGTGAGAATCAAGTGTTTCCAACTGTCTGTGCAATAGCATGGATGGTGGAGGCATCTGAATCAGCTTATACAGGTTATCACTACCTTGGTTTGAAAAATTACAAACTATTCAAAGGTATTATCTTTGATGGCACGCAAGCTGAAGATTATTTGATTGATCTTAAATTGTTGAATGACACAGGTGAGCAACTAGAAGTTGAAGTTAAAATTTCAAGTGAGAAAGCGGGTAAAACTGCTTTCCACTATAGTGCTGTTTTAACCCTAACTAATAACAAAGAGTCTGCGCCGGTTTATCAAGCTGAACTACCTGCTATCAGTGCACAGCAGCATAATCTCTATGACGATGGTACTCTATTTCATGGTGAAAGCTTGCAGGGTATTACTGCAATCAATCACTGTGATGATCAAGGCTTAATATTGAGCTGTGTTATTAATAGCAGTGTTAAACAAAAACAGGGCGAGTTTGATGTCACCAATAACAACGTATTCGCTAATGATCTGGTTTATCAGGCGTTATTAGTTTGGGTACGCAAACAGTTAGGTTTGGGTAGTTTGCCATCGGCTACTGCGCAATGGTCAGTTTATCAGGAAGTACCTGTTGATCAGCCTTTCTATCTGAAACTTGAATTAACGGCTAACAAAAGAAACAAAAAAGTGATTGCTGATATACAGATAATTAATACAGATAAGCAGATCCTTGCTTCGATTGTTGGTGCACAAGTAACAGCAAGTGAAACCCTTAATGATCTATTTTTAAAAGTGGATAAATAATGGTGTCAGACTTTTCTTTAAATAAAATCGAGTCACCGCTTGTGGTGATCGGTTTTAACGCTATTTTTAACGATCTAAATAATATCGATCAGGTTGAAGCCTCTTTATATCGTGGCGAAAGCTTAACGGAAAGTTCACCGATAAAGGCGAACTTTTCAGAACTTTGTAAGCAGTGTGCAAACTTAGTGGTTGAGTCTAATAACTTAACTGCCCAGCAGATAGCTGTAATTGTTATTAATGACAATAGTAATGAGGTTATTGAGGGCGCTGAGCAGGCTCACTTTAGTTATGAAACGGTTACTCACCTCAATGATGCACTAACGCGCAGTGAGCAGATTATTAATAGTGAAACAGACGTTGCAGTGTTAATTATTAGCGCTTCGTTGCTATCTGAAACTAACAATGTTTCACAAGCGAGCATCAGTTTTGATGCGTCTTTCACTGGTTATAGCTCTCTGCAAGGGGCTGCTTGTCTATTATTAAGCAGTGAATTTTTTGCACAGAAAAACAGCAGTGTTATCTATAGCACTATCACTAATGTTTTCAGTGGTGCTCATGGTGATATCGAAACAATCATTGAGCAATCATTAAAGTCAGCTTCGCTTTCGAGTGAAGAGGTGAGTAGTTTAGAAGTAAGTGCCTGTGTAAATAACCAGTTGTCTGTTGTGGAGCAAAAAGCGTTAATAAAAGCTTATAGTGCTAGCAGTGGTTTTAAAAAACTAACCACAGCAATCAGCTGTCAGAAAAGTGTACTGGGTGATAACGGTACATTGTCTGAGCTGATGGGGCTGATACACTCTGTTATCTCATTGCAACAGCGCTATCGCCCTGCGGTTAAAGACTGGAGTACTCCATCAACAGTGTTGTTAGCTGATTGGTCGGACTCTCCTTTTTATCTATTTAATCAAGCTTCGCCTGTTTTCCCAACTGATTCAGGAAAACCACGCGTTAACGCCTATAGCTTATTAACTGATCAAACATACAGTCATCTATTGTTAACTGAGCCTGCGGGCAATTCAGTGCGTCAAAACGGTTTTAACAGTAACTCGAAACAGTCACTGTTTATTATCAGCGCAAATAATGAATCAAATTTGTTAGCTAAATTAGCACTGTTAACCATTGGTGAAGATCTTAAGGCCTTTGCAGAGAGACTTTATAAAAACAAAGCTGACTGTGTATATAACGTGGTCTTAATTGCAGACTCTATTGAAGAGCTTCAAAAAGAACTGAATTTGAGTTTAGTGGGTGTTAAAACTGCCTTTGAAAAGAATTCTGATTGGAAAACACCAAAGGGTAGTTACTTTACCAGCCAACCTGAAAAAGCTGCTAAAACTGCGTTTTTATACCCCGGTATTGGTGCGACCTACGTGGGCCTTGGCCGAGAGCTGTTTCATCTGTTTCCCGAGATCTATCCAAGTGTTGTTGGCCTTGCCGATAATATTGGTGCATCGTTAAAAGATGAGCTTTTAAATCCTCGTTCGGTGGTTTCTCTTGGTTTTAAAGAGTTAAAACAGTTAGATCTAGATTTACGTAACAGTTTGGCAAATATCGCTGAATGTGGTGTCGGTTATGCCTGCGTATTTACCAAAATATTTGAACAAGTATTTAATATTAAAGCGGATTATGCCAGTGGATACAGCATGGGAGAGGTGAGTATGTTTGCCGCTCTTGGTTGCTGGAAAAATCCAGGTTTAATGAGTGCGCGTTTGGCAAATTCAGATACCTTTAACCATCAGCTTTCCAGTGAACTACGTGCTATCCGTAAGTTATGGAATTTGCCTGATATTGAGACAGGGCAATTTGAGCAGATTTGGGAAACCTACAGTATTAAAGGTAGTGCAGAGCAAGTTAATGCGGCGATCAAAGCAGATGAACGTGTTTACGTGACCATCGTTAATACACCAGATAGTTTAACCATTGGTGGTTTCCCTGAAGATTGTTTGAAGGTAATTAAACGCCTTGGTGTTCGCGCAATGCCACTTAACATGGCTAATGCTATTCACAGTGAACCTGCGTATCAAGAGTATGACAAGATGTTATCGCTTTATAGCATGCCTGTTACCGAGCGTATTCAAACTAAGATGATCTCCAGCTCATGTTATCTGCCTATCCCGCAGCTTGAAAAAGCGATTGCGGTGAGCATTGCTAAATGTCTTTGTATGCCTGTCGATTTCCCGCGTTTGATTAATACCCTAGCTGACAAAGGCTCGAAGGTATTTATTGAGATGGGCGCCGGACGTTCGCTTTGTAGCTGGACAGACAAGATCTTAAAAACCAATGTTACAAATAATAGCCCTGCTAATGATAATCACATCAGTGTGCCAGTGAACGCCAAAGGCACCGATGATCAACTGACCTATGCACGTGCCGCCGCCAAGCTGTTTAGCTTTGGTGTAGACATCAATCTTGAATCCTTTTTCAGCGGTTCATTGCTTGTGCAAGTTAAATAAGAGAGTTAAGAGTTTATGGAAAACATTGCCATTGTTGGTATTGCAAACCTCTTCCCCGGTTCAAGTAAACCAAAAGAGTTTTGGACACAACTGTTAAATAAACAAGATAATAGAACAGAAATTACACAAGCTGAGATGGGTGTTGATCCCGCTAAGTATTTAGGTAAAAAAGGCGATACGGATAAATTCTACTGCATGTACGGTGGTTACATTCGTGGTTTTGATTTCGATGCAAGTCCATTCATAAAACGTGGTTTGAATGAAAGCTACTTGAACCAACTTGATGACCTTAACAAGTGGGGGCTATATGTTACTCAGCAAGCGTTAAAAGATGCAGGCTACTGGGGCAGTGATTCCCTTGAGCAGTGTGGTTTGATCTTAGGAAATTTATCATTTCCAACAAAAACGTCTAACCATCTGTTTTTACCTTTTTACCATCACGTGGTTGAAAATGCACTGCAGCAACTAACGGATTCAAGTTTTCAATTAACAAACTTTACACAAGCACAAACCGTGAATGCCGATAATGCATTGGTCGCGGGTTATCCTTCGGCATTACTTGCAAAAGCATCGGGCCTTGGTGCATCGCATTTCTCACTCGATGCTGCTTGTGCGTCATCTTGTTATAGTTTGAAGTTAGCCTGTGATTACCTGCATACAGGTAAAGCGGACATGATGCTTGCGGGGGCTATCTCTGGCGCCGACCCAATGTTTGTTAATATGGGTTTCTCAATCTTCCAAGCGTTCCCTGCAAATAACAAACACGCGCCTTTTGATAAGAATTCACAGGGCCTGTTTGCCGCTGAAGGCGCGGGCATGATGGTGCTTAAGCGTCACAGTGATGCACTACGTGATGGCGATACAATCCATGCAATCATTAAAGGTGGTGCACTGTCTAACGATGGTAAAGGCGAGTTTGTATTAAGCCCTAATACCAAAGGGCAAGTATTAGCTTATGAGCGTGCTTATCAGAATGCTTTGGTTGATCCTGCGAATGTTGATTACATAGAATGTCATGCGACGGGTACGCCTAAGGGTGACAAAGTTGAGCTTGGCTCAATGGAAACCTTCTTTAGTCAGTACAATAAAAAACCGCTACTGGGCTCTGCTAAATCAAATTTAGGGCATCTGTTAACCGCTGCCGGTATGCCGGGTGTGACGAAAGCTATTTATGCATTAAACGAAGCAAAAATTCCTGCAACGATCAGTTTAGAGAATGCAATTAGTACTAAACAAAACTACTTAACCAGTGAGCAAATGCCCATTGATACAGTTGATTGGCAAGTTGAAGCAGGTCAAGTTCGCACCGCGGGTGTGAGTGTATTTGGTTTTGGTGGCAGTAATGCTCACTTAGTTTTACAAGCGGGTAATACTGCAGCTCAGGTTACATACAATAAAGCCAAACCACTAGCACCTATCTCAATTGTGGGCATGGATTGTATTGTGGGTAATTGCGCTAATTTATCTGAATTT
>Ga0209396_1003926_pt1 | contig 14681 bp, 12 predicted proteins | sample GOMGulsemesocosm_6_FD_184638 | JGI IMG/M metagenome (GOLD analysis project Ga0209396, IMG submission 184638) | Methane-oxidizing microbial communities from mesocosms in the Gulf of Mexico - GOM8C Gulf of Mexico (SPAdes) (version 2) | ecosystem: Environmental > Aquatic > Marine > Cold seeps...
GAAAATAAAGACACAGAAAGCAAAAAGGCAACCGAAGTTGCCTTTATTTAAATCATAATGAAGTTAGCTTAGAAGCTGTAGTTCATTTGCGCTGAAACGATGTAAGCAGCACTTTCTGTTTCAAACGTTCGGTTTGTTGGAGCGCCGGCAAGACCATAGATTGGTACATCTTCGTCAAACTTACTGTCTTTACCTAGGATATAGGCTGCTGCAAAATCAAATGATAATGTTGGTGATGTACGATACGTCATACCGGCTGTGAACCATTGACGATCGGTATCAGGAATACTTAGTGTCGATTTACCTGCTTGTTCATCATAAGCATAACCTGCACGTAATGTCACAGCTTCAGATAGGTCGTATTCGGTACCGACAGCGAAGCGACTCGAATTATCATAATCTTCTTCTTTTAATAAACATTGACCTTGTGAACCATCAGTACAGTCAGCCTTGTTTACGCTTGTTGCAACGATATCACCGAAGTCAGACCAAGTTGTGTATTGCCAATCATAAGAAATAGCTATTTTATTCGTAAGCTTGTGATAAGCGGAAATTTCTAAAACTGATGGTAAGTTAATGTCTAATTCACCAGCTACTTTATTCTGTGAGCTAAGTGGATTTAATGCTACTGTTCTAGATGATGTTCCTTGATAATCACCTTCCAGTTCTAATTTTATTTTTGATTTATAGCTGATACCAAAACGATTATTTTGATTTAATTCGTATAATGCTCCTGCATTCCAGCCGTAACCGACAGTGTCACCTTCCATATCGGCAATAGAAGTTTTAGGTGGTAAAATAGCACCTGCATTACGTTTTAGTTTTGCTGTTGCGTAAACAACATCAACACCTGCGCCAAAGCTTAAGCGTTCGCTAAAACGGTACGAAACATTTGGATTGAAATTGATCGTTACGATCTCAGTTTCGCCTGCTGCACTGCCATAAACGTAGTCATCTTTGTACTCGGTACCCATGCCATAGCCTGAATAAATCGCTAGACCGACAGCAAATTTGTCATTAAGGGGCTGAATGTAGTAAAGCGCGGGAATTGCAGCCGCAGGGGCAATATCATCATTATTTAAATTACCTTCACCTTTCATATCAATGCTAGGCATTACATAAGTACCCACAACAGAAAGTTGTGCTGTGTCGAATAACGCCATTAATGCTGGGTTACGTGCTAATGAAGCTGCGTCATCACCAATAGCGGCTTCACCAGAGTTTGCACGACCAAGACCTGATGCTGAAGATTCATTAACTTGGAAGCCACCTGCGTTAACTTGACTTGCTGCTAGTAATGCTGTGATTGCAAAAGCTACTTTACTAATTCTCATGAATACCACCGTAAAATGTTAAATAGGGAAACTATCGATTATTTAAAAATTTGAAGTTCGGACAATGTCGATTATTTTTGACATTATATTGAACTTTTATAATCAATTGTTGTGAGGTGGAATCTAATTCTTTCATTTAAATGCGTAAAGGTTTTTTAACTTCAATATTACGACTTATTTAAGTTTTTAACACTAAAATAGCGCTTTTTAGTGGAGTTTAAAGTTATTGTGACTGTTGGTCTTTAAATTGTAAGTTGTTGTTATATAAGATATAGTTTAGGTGGTGTTTCTTTTTGAAAATGCATCCTAATATTGAACTAATTAATTGTAATTAACTAAAAATAAGTAAGTAACAGTGCATTTTTAATAGAGTAGAGACTCTATGAAATGACGATTAAATATGCTTTTTAGGTCTTTTTATTATAAATAAACAGTTTTTTAGATTGAAAATGATTATTTTAAATCGCTATGGCATGGGAATTAATGCTTGAGGAATGTGGTTGGAATGGATCAATTGAGCTGTCTTTCATATGTTTATAATGCAATGTTGAGTGTATTCATTGCCCCACTCAACATTACAGTCAGACTAATATTCGCGAGGCATTTCTTTTTCAGTCTCTTTTTGTTTTTTGAGTTGAGCTGAGAATTGCTCTAGTACTTTGTGCATCTGTTGGAATTTAGCTAACAGTGCCGATATTGCTGCTTCAAAACCATCTTCATCAGTCTTTGGTAATGCTTCTTGGTCATTAACCAATTCTTCCATGTAAGGCAAAAAGCGATTTGAATTAGCTTTAAATCCGCTATCTTCGGTAAAAACAGCGCTGAACTTACCTACTTTACGCTTGCTCAAAAGAGTAAGGAATTCATCTGCTTCCATTGCTGGAGCATAAAAATTTTTTAATTGAGCTGTGAGTTTTTTGTGTAATTCTTCGTTTGTCATGACCGTAATTCTGCTAATGAATGAGGCGCTATTATAAGCGTTTTTGTGCACTTGTGAAATGACGATTGTAACTTCTTTAAAGTTTGATGTGGATCAAATTTATAGATCTTTTGAGTTGTTGTATGTTTTAATAGTTCACGGGCTAAAAGTAGGGTTTTACTCGCAAGTTTACGGCGAATTTAGACATATCAGGTAAATATTATCGTTGATGTATTTACCTGATATATCTATAAAGGACATGACCATGAAGAAAATTTTAGTTATTGGAGGTGGTGCTGGTGGCTTGGAATTAGCTACCCAGCTAGGACGTAAACTCGGTAAGAAAAATAAAGCCGAAGTTACGCTGGTCGATCGCAATAAAACCCACCTTTGGAAACCGCTGTTGCATGAAGTAGCTACGGGCTCCCTCGATACAGGTATTGATGCGTTGAGTTATGCTGCGCACGCTAAAAACCAAGGTTTTAATTTTCAATTAGGTAATTTCTCTGGTTTAGATAGAGAAACCAAAACTGTGACGATTGCGCCGCTTTATAATGAAGAAAACCACATGCTGCTTGATGAACGTACTCTACAGTATGATTATTTGGTGTTAGCAATTGGTAGCATGTGTAATGATTTCAATACTAAAGGCGTGAAAGAAAACTGTATTTTTTTAGATAGTCCAGATCAAGCGCATCGTTTTCATAAAGAGCTGCTCAATCAATTTCTTCAACATGGCGTGAATAAAAATAAACAAGCCAAAGTTAATATCGCTATCGTCGGCGCGGGTGCTACGGGCGTTGAGCTATCGGCAGAGCTGCATAATACCGCTTCACAGCTTTCTTCTTATGGGTTCACTAACGTTAACCAAGAGTCGTTGAATGTGACCTTAGTTGAAGCTGGTAAGTCAATTTTGCCTGCTTTACCGACCCGTATTTCTTCTGCTGCACATTTTGAACTAAGCAAGATCGGTGTTGATGTCCGCACTGAAACCATGGTGACAGAAGCAAACAGTGAAGGCTTAGTCACGAAAGATGGTAAGATTATTCCTGCGTCATTAATGGTTTGGGCTGCGGGCATTAAAGCGCCAGACTTTATGAAGAACATTGCCGGTTTAGAAACTAATCGTATTAATCAAATTGTTGTAAAGAGTAGTCTGCAAACCAAAACTGATAACAGTATTTTCGTGATAGGCGATTTAGCATCTTGCCTGCAAGCGGATGGTAGTTTTGTGCCGCCACGTGCCCAAGCAGCACATCAGATGGCGACATTAGCGTTTAAAAATATCATGACGATAATGAAAGGCGGTTCAGACATGAAACCATTTGTTTATCATGATCATGGTTCGCTTGTTTCACTGAGTAGCTTTAGTACTGTCGGTAGCTTGATGGGTAACCTAACTAAAGGCAGCATGATGGTCGAGGGTCGCATAGCGCGTATGGTGTATATCTCGTTGTACCGTATGCACCAAATCGCCCTGCACGGTTATGTCAAAACTGGCCTGATGATGCTGGTGGGTAGTTTAAATCGCGTATTACGTCCGACGTTGAAATTGCATTAATTTTTCTGCAAACCACTCAAAGCACACCTGTTAGTTCTTGTCTATTCCTGAATTCAAGATTTAAAAAGTTAGCAAGGTAGGAATTAAGGCTAATTCATCGTAATCGCTATAGCTAAAATCAGCATGAGATTGTTCTGGCAAAATATATTTTTCAGGGGGGAAAAATTTAAGCATACAAGGATGTACTTGCTGCGTTTTTGCATAGAATGAATTCATGCTGATAATTTATAACGCTATTGGTGTTTTACTTGCTTCACCTGCGATTTCCCGCACTAATCTTGGCATTAAAAATCCCGGTAAATGTTTCAATAATTCACTCATCAGCACTTTTGCTTCAGTCTCTGTGACATCGAAATGCGCTGTGCCTTCGACGGGATCGGTGAGATGTAAGTAGTAAGGCTGAATACGGTTATCAAATAGCGCTTCATGCAAGTTAATTAACGCAGGCACATTATTGTTAATATTCGCCAGCAGTACCGCTTGGTTAAACAACATGATGCCAGCATCGGTGAGTTTTTTTAGAGCGGCTGGTAACTCTGCACTTAATTCATTGGCATGGTTGATATGTAAAACTACATTACAGCGCAATTTAGAATTTTTCAGTAAACGAACAAATTCATCCGTCACGCGACTTGGCATAACCACAGGTAAACGAGTGTGGATACGTAACCGTTTTAGGTGTGGTATTTGCTCAAGCTCTGCGATCAACCAAGCGAGCTGATCGTCATTTGCCATTAATGGATCGCCACCACTGAAAATAACTTCGATAATTTCAGGTTTACTGCGGATGTAATCTAACGCTTGTTGCCATTCGTGTTTATTATTGCTGTTTTCTTGATATGGGAAATGCCGGCGAAAACAATAACGGCAGTTTATCGCACAACCACCACGGACAATAAATAGCACGCGATTGGTGTATTTATGTAATAGACCAGGGATCGTAGAATCATGTTCTTCAAGCGGGTCTTTAATGAAGCCCGGCACTTGCTCAAACTCTTGTTGTTTTGGCATGACTTGCAAGAATAACGGATCGTTTGGATTGCCTTTTTCCATGCGATTAATAAATGATCGTGGCACGCGCATAGGAAATAACTGCCTTGCACTGCAATCTGACTGGAAAGCTGTCTGAGGAAGTTCTAGTATAAAAAGTAGCTTCTCAGGATCTGAAATAGCGTTTGCTAGGTCTTTTTTCCAATTTCCCTGCATTTCTTGCTCATTTCGGGTTATCATTTGCGGCATTATTGAACTCTATTTTTCATGAGGATAACATGGCATCTTACAAAACCGGTGACTTTAAAGGTGGTTTAAAATTCATGCTAGATGATGAGCCTTGCTCAATTATCGAAAATGAATACGTTAAACCAGGTAAAGGCCAAGCTTTTAACCGTGTAAAACTTCGTCGCTTAATTTCTGGTAAAGTAATCGAAAAAACATTCAAGTCTGGCGAGTCTGTTGAAGCAGCAGATGTAATGGATTTTGAATTGGCTTATCTTTACAACGATGGTGAATTTTACCATTTTATGAATAATGAGACCTTTGAGCAAGTAGCTGCAGACGTTAAAGCTGTTGGTGACACTGCTAAATGGTTAGTTGAACAAGATATCTGCACTATCACCACATGGAACGAGAACCCAATTGCGGTTGCGGCTCAAAACTTTGTTGAGTTAGCAGTGACAGAAACAGATCCAGGCCTTAAAGGCGATACACAGGGTACTGGTGGTAAACCTGCAACATTGACAACGGGTGCCGTAGTTCGTGTACCGTTATTCATCCAGATCGGTGAAGTTGTGCGTGTTGATACTCGTACTGGCGAATATGTTGGTCGTGTAAAATAATTTATTAATTGATATGTTATTGAGTTAATAGCTTATCAGATTAGTAATACTAAAATGCCAGTCACTGACTGGCATTTTGGTTTTTGTTATTTAGACAATAAATACAATACCTGAAAAGTTTGGAGTAAGAATGAGTGACCTAGAGTGGCAGCCGAGTGCTGATTTTTCTACATTGCGTGCCCGTGCCAATGTATTAGCAAATATTCGTAATTTCTTTGCAACACGTAATGTATTGGAAGTTGATACGCCTGCAATGAGTTATGCCGCGGTTACCGATATTCATTTACATACCTTCCAAACTGAGTTACTGAACCCAGGTGAAGAAAACGGTGATAGCTTATATTTACAAACTTCACCTGAGTTCCACATGAAGCGTTTATTAGCTGCTGGTAGTGGCTGTATCTATCAAATGAGTAAATCATTTCGAAACGAAGAAGCAGGGCGTTTTCATAACCCTGAGTTTACTATGTTGGAATGGTATCGTATCGACTTTGATCATTTTCAATTGATGGATGAAATGGCTGAGTTGCTGACGTCTGTATTGAAATCAGGTAAAGAGCAGCGTTTTACTTATCAAGCTGCTTTTCAGAAGTTTTTAAAGCTAGATCCGTTAACTGCGTCGTTGGCTGAATTAAAAGAAGCTGGCAAACCTTTAGGGGTTTACGATGTGCTAGCAGATGAAAGCGACCAAGATACTATTTTACAACTGCTATTTTGCGTCGGTGTTGAAACCAAAATTGGTCATGACGTGCCGTGTTTTATCTATGATTTCCCTGCATCGCAAGCTGCGCTAGCCCGTATTAGCCCACTGGATACACGAGTCGCAGAGCGTTTTGAGGTTTATTTTAAAGGCATAGAACTTGCCAATGGTTTCCATGAATTATCCGATGCTAAAGAACAGCTTCGCCGTTTTAAAGCAGATAATACAAAGCGTATTGAGATGGGGTTGGCACAACAGCCTATTGATATGCACTTAATCAAAGCTCTCGAAGCTGGATTTCCTGATTGTGCTGGGGTGGCATTGGGTATCGATCGTTTAGTTATGCTCGCGACTAGCTCTGCAAGTCTGTCTGATGTATTGGCGTTTCCAACACCAAGGGCTTAGCAATGTCTTGATTATCTTTTAGCGCAACGTCCCTTTCTTCATGCTAAATTGCTGATTTGAACCAGAACCAGAAATTGATAATGGCTCTTTGACATGAACATCGAGTTGCGGAAGCGCTAAACGAATATCATGCGCTTGGAAACGTTGGCTTATTTGCATGTTTAATTCGTGAGTAATGGTTAAACGATGTGACATCTCGGCAGCATAACAGCGTACTTCAAATTTTAACGAATGATCCCCAAACTCAATTAAGAATACTTCGGGACCGGGATTTTCTAGCGTCAGACTAATTTGTTCCGCACTATCCCGTAATAGTTTCGTGACTAGCTCAATATCACTACCAAACTCCACACCGACATTAATAATTACTCGTGTAATCGAATCGGAGAGCGACCAGTTAATAAATTGCTCGGTAATGAAAGCTTTATTAGGCACGATGATTTCTTTTCTATCCCAATCGACGATAGTCGTCGCGCGAGTTTGAATTTTACTGATGTTACCAGTGAGATCTCGAATTGTGACGGTATCACCAATGCGGATTGGTTTTTCAAATAGGATGATCAAGCCAGAGACGAAGTTAGCGAAAATTTCTTGTAAACCAAAACCTAAACCAACGGTTAATGCGGCAACCAACCATTGAGTTTTAGCCCAATCGACACCGAGGAAGTTAAAGCCAACCACAATACCAATGGATACAGTCAGGTATTTAGTGATCGTGGTTATGGCAAAGCCGCTGCCTGGTGTGAGATCTAAATGCTGGAGAATTAAGAGTTCCAAAGCACCTGATAAGTTTCTCACTAACATGGCGGTAAGAGTGATGGTTACGATCGCTAACAAGAAACTTTTAAGGGTGATCGGTGCAATTGATTCCACGCCATTTAAGTTATTGGATACATCCCATAACGTGACAGTATCTAAGAAGATAAAGGCACTTTGTACTTCAGACCAAAATAGTGCATTAAGTACAACAAATAGCAGCATTAGCAAGCTGCGTAATAAACCTAAAGATTGCGCACTGATCTGATCTAAATCTATTTCGGGCTCTTCAAGGTTATCAAAGTGGCTATCTTGACTTACTCCTTGTTCACCTTTTGCTAATTCTTTCGCTCGTTGTTCGAGTATTTCAATACGTTTGGCTTTGGCTCGTTCGAAGGCTAAACGGCGTTTTTGCAAATGCATACCACGGCGGATCAAGTAATAAGTTAAGAGAAAAAATACGCCCATTAGCAGCGATGATTCCAGCTGCTTTAATAGGATCTGGGCTGTATACAAATAACCCATTAGTGCCATGATGGCTGATACGGCCGGTGCGAGTATTAATATAGCCCAAATGCTGTGGTGCACAATGTGCGGTTTACCGTTGTTTTTTGGTTTATAGGTTAACGGTAGTTTGGCTTTATATAAACGATAGTGAAAACGAGTAAAGGCGATACAAATGATGATAAAAGCTAAACGACCTAACGAGCTATTATAAGATTGTTCAGGGTATTGAAAACACAATACTTGGATAAATGAAGCTGGCCAGGCAATACAAAATAATCGGCGACAGTAACTCCAAAGTTGGTCTATACGCTCTTTATCAAGCTTAAGATGCGCGTGCAGTAAACCTTTTTTACGAGTGAGATTGCGTAGGAATAAATACTGCAATAACAAGAATAAGGTACTTTGCAGAGCATAACCAACATTAGCAGCAAATGGGAACTGCCATGCGCTGATTAAGAGTGATGCGAGGATCCACAAAATAAACGGCAGAATTGCTGCATCGACTTGTGAATAAGCCAAGTTTCTTAACGTGTATACAAATTTATCTTGCGTCACTTTACCTAATTTAGGGGCTGTTTTGATGATGTGAGCATTGAAAAACTGATTCAGTGGATAGCGTGCGTAAATCAAAGCAGCGACAAACAAAATTGCAATACTGAGCACGGCAATGGGCAACGAAAATAATGCCTGTGGCAATAGCAGAGTATTTTCTAGAGAAACTAACCAAACAAGGCTAGTAAAGAATTCAGTAATATTTTGATTGTATAAAGGTTGAGTATTGGGTACCCAGAATAAATGTTCGTTCGCCTGTTGTTTGATTTGCAAGAGAATGTTATTCATTTTACTGTAGCTAACTTTGAGTTTGGCTTGCTCGTAAATATTGTTGTCTAAGCTGCTAATAAGCTGATTCAACAGTTGACGACGTAAGTCGATGAAGCGTAAAAGGTTGCTCTGTTGTACTTCATCAAGAATGGGTAAATCATCTGTCAAAGTATCCAATTGTAGCAAGGTTTTCTGATATTGAAATCGAGCTAAGCGACTCTCGACAATATTCTCTTCAAGTTGTTTAAGTGGTGGTTCACTTGGTAAATTACTCACTTGAGTTCGCATGCTTTCACCAAAAGCTGAACTAATTTTTAGCCATTCAACTTGTTCTTTAAAATTAGTTTGGGTTCTTTCGAGAACTTCTAGTTGCTCCGTAACACCATTCTGTTTTTTTTGTACATCATCATTAGCCGTTAAAATGATGGCCAATTCGGCCGATAGGTCCTGATTGATGCGTACTTGTTCTTGTAAAAAAGGAGAGCTAACCGTTGAGGCTTCATTAACTTTCTGACTGCGCGCTATAGTTTTTTCAGTTTCTTCACGCAAGATACTCGAACGCAGATCATTTAGCTTGGTGAGATAGGTAGTGAGATCTTCGAGCTGTAATTTAATCAGGCGGTTGTTTAACTGCGCCAACTCACTGCGATTACTGGCACTCAATTGCTCTAATTCCAGCATCTGAATACGAGTAGAAAGCGAAGATTCTTTGATCTGTAAGGAAACTCTGAGCGCTTCCTGTTCGTTATCTAAATTGTTGTTACTGGCCAGTTTATCGCTGTCTTTTTGGGTAACACTGAGTCGTTTACGTAGTTTTTCTATGTCGTTTTGAAAACGGCTAATACGCACACCGATATTAGTTAGCTCGTCGCTATGATCTTCTTGATTGTTTTTTAGCTCAGTTTGTTGTGAGCGTAATTTAGCAATTTCTTGATCTAACTTAGATAATGGATATTTATTCGGATTTGGAAAGCGTTTACTTTTATATTTGGTTATTTTCGCTTTTAGGCGTTGAGAAACCACCGGATAATCATCCATGGTTTTCTGATATTGGGATGCACTCAGGCGAGCGCTATCATCAGCTTGGAGGTCTATAAGCGCGGTTTTGAAGTGTTTTAGTTGAGCTTTAATTATTGGCGTCGATTCTCGCGTTTCCAGTTGCGCAATCGTGGCTTTAAGCTGACTTTCGCCATAGCTGGTTTGCGCTATCACGGTGTGGCAAAAAAAACTAACAATAACCAGTAATAAAATTCGTATTCGCGTCATCATATTTATCGCTCAAAATATTGCATAGCGACTCAATGACTATCCAATATAGCTATTTTTTTCCTGCATGCCATGTTTCAAATAGGGCTGCTGAAACGACTAAGGTGCCACCAATTATAGTGTCTATATTAGGTGTTTCGCCCAAAAATGGAATAGCTAACAGAGTACCGTAAAGGGGTTGCAAGCAGCCAATTAAGCTGACTGTTTTTGCCTTTAAATGGCGTAATGCTGTGACTAAAAGAGTATGCGGTGTGGCAGTAAAAAATATCCCTAACACCACCAATAGTGACACAGTTTCAGCTTTTATTTCCAGCAAGTTTACACTCAAAAAAGGTGAAAGCATACAAGCAGTTAATAATGTTTGGTAAAACATAGTTTGTGGTCCACTACAATGTGATAGCTTGCTTTTGTAGAGGATATTTCTGATGGTAAATAATAATGCCGAAGCAATGCCGCTGGCGATGCCTAAGGTTATTTCATTGTTTAAGGATAGTTCAGGAACCAGTAAACTGATGCCTGTTAAAACAACAATCGCGGCGAGGATGTCACGTATAACCGGTGCTTCTTTATTAATGATTGGTTCCAGCAATACGGTCATGACAGGGTAAGTGTAAAAAGCGATAAGACCGATGGCGATGGTGGATAGCTGCATGCCGAGGAAAAAAGTGACCCAATGCAAACCAACTAGAGCAGATAATAATACTGCCCAGCCATAATCACGGTAGCTTTTTAGGCGGATAGGTTGTTTACTGAAAACTAAAAATAGCCATAATACTGCAGCCGCAATAACGCAGCGGAGAATAGTGATATCCAATGCAGATAAAGGAATTAGTTTGGAAAAAAGCGTGGTGCCCCCCATCAACAATGTTGCAGAATGCAGCGCCCATAGACCTTGTTTTTGTGGCTGTACCATTACTTACGTCCGTGTTTAAGCGTATAGGGATGTCTTGAGCTGTTTGCAGGGTTAACATCGTTTAGAGTGCAAATTAAAGTGCTAAATTTACAGCAAAAAAATAGCTGCTCACCGAACTGGTTGATAAGCAGCTATTCACGCTTTAAGCGAGTATTATTTTTTAATACGTGCGAATGCTTCACCCATAATCGTCGGTGCTGTTGGTGTTAATTCATCAACAAACTCAATCGCATCTTTAGCGAATACAGCAACGATAGTCGAACCTAATTTGAAACGACCCATTTCAGCGCCTTTTTCAATGACGATTGGCGCTTGGTTTTCATAAGTCCAACGTACGATCTCTTTGTTACGCGATGGAGCTACAGTGCCGTGCCAAATAGTCTCGATTGAAGCCACAATTGTTGCGCCAACTAATACCATGGCAAACGGACCCACTTCAGTATCGAAAATAGCGATAGCACGTTCGTTACGAGCAAATAGGTTTGGTACGTTTTGCGCCGTTAACGGGTTTACCGAGAATAGATCGCCTGGTGCGAAGATCATTTCTTTTAAGGTACCTGTGATTGGCATATGAATACGGTGATAATCACGTGGTGATAAGTAAACCGTTGCGAAATCACCGTCTTCGAACTGATTAGCTAGTTGACGATCGCCACCTAGAAGTTCACAAACACTGTAGTCATGACCTTTAGCTTGCACGATACGACCATGGGTGATTGGACCTGCTTGGCTAACTGCACCATCAACGGGTTGACATAACATGTCTGCATCAGCAATCACTGGACGAACGCCTTCTCTTAATTCTCGAGTAAAGAAGTCGTTGAACGTTTGGAAATGGGCTGGATCACTGTGCTTAGCTTCACTCATATTGACGTTATAACGCTTGATAAACCAAGTGATCACATTGGTGGTTATTTTGCCATGTGCGCCAGCTGCGAATAAACCGATAAGGCGTGATAAACCATGTTGTGGGAAGCAGTATTGGGCAATAACTTTTAGCTTGTCTAGCACCGGAGGAGCCTCTTTAAAATTCGATAAATAAAAATAAGTCGCTATTGTAACAAGTTTGTAGCTATTTGCTAGTTAGGCACTTATTTGAAATGTTGATATTCAAGTACTCACATCAATTACGATATGGGTACTTGAGATTAATTATGCAGAGTTATGCAGAGTTATGCAGAGTAATGAACGACTATTTACGCACTGGAATATGACGCGTTGGACGATTATCTAACATGGTTTCTAAAATACGTAAGTAATTATCGAAACGTACTTTTTTGATCTTACCTTGTTTTATCGCATCTTGTAGCGCACAACCGGGGTCGTTTTTATGCTTACAATCACGGAATTTACATTCACCTAAAAAGTCGCGGAATTCGATAAAACCATCGGCAATCTCTTCTGCTTTCATATGCCAAAGCGAAAATTCCCGTACCCCTGGTGAGTCAATTAAGTCACCACCTGATGGGAAGTGATATAAACGCGCAGTGGTAGTGGTGTGAGTACCAAGGCCTGATTTTTCTGATACATCACCAACATCGACTTCTAGTTCTGGCATTAACGCATTAACGAGCGATGACTTACCAACGCCTGATTGGCCAACAAAGATGGTGGTATTATCTTTTAATAGATGTTGTAACTCAGATAAGCCTTTACCTTCGAGAGAAGATACTTGCCATACTTCATAGCCGATATCGCGGTAAGTTTGCAGTTGTCGATTGATAGCAAACAATTCATCTTGGCTTAATAAATCAATTTTGTTTAATAAAATCACAGGGCGAATTTTAACATCTTCGGCAGCCACAATGTAACGATCGATGATGTTAGTAGAGAATTCAGGAACCACTGAAGATACGATCACAATCTGATCAATATTGGCTGCGATAGGTTTAATGCCATCGTAGAAGTCGGGACGGGTTAATACCGTTCTGCGTTCATGTACCGCTTCGATAATACCTGAAATACCTTGTAGCTGTTCATTACCTAAACGCCAAACAACACGGTCACCTGTTACTAAACTCGCAATAGAACGACGTAAATTACAACGATGGATAACGCCGGTCTCATCTTCAACATCTGCATGCTGGCCAAAACGGCTAATGATCACCCCTTCTTGTTTTTTACCGAGAAGTGCATCATCCCATTCTTGAGTATCTTGCTTTTCTAAACGTTTAGTCTGGTTGCTACGTACGCGACGTATTTGACCTTGGGTTAGATGTTTCTTTTTAGCCACGGGTAATTTAATTCCTGAGTTGTAACAACGCGTATTTAACAGCGTGTATTATTGCAGTGCAGCTGTTGCTGAACATCGCATTTCGAGGTTGATTGAGTATAATACCTTAAATATACGATTAAACGACAAATATTAGGGGCCTACTTATGCAACTTGCCGACAACGCTGTGCAATTTAATGAAAATAATTTAGTTTGGATTGACTTAGAAATGACTGGCCTTGATCCAGAAGAATGCCTGATCATTGAAATTGCTACAATCGTCACTGACAGCGAGTTAAATATTCTTGCAGAAGGACCTGTATTAGCTATCCATCAAGACAAAGTGGAATTGGATAAAATGGATGACTGGTGTACAACTCATCACACTGACTCAGGTTTAGTTGATCGCGTATTAGCTTCAAGTGTGACTGAGGCTGATGCGGTAGCTCAAACCATTGCGTTTCTAGAAAAGTGGGTGCCCGCTGGTAAATCACCGTTATGCGGAAACAGCATTGGCCAAGATCGTCGTTTCTTAGTGAAGTATATGTCTGAGTTAGATGCATATTTCCATTACCGTAATGTTGACGTGAGTACTGTTAAAGAGTTGGGTCGACGCTGGTGTCCAGAAGTGGTTGCTAGCTTTAAGAAACAAGGATTGCACTTAGCACTTGATGATATCCGTGAGTCGATTGGCGAGTTACAACATTATCGCCAACATATGTTTAAATTTTAATGCAGAAGTAAGCTTCTGCTTGCATTGTTTATGTGTGTTTTTTAACCAGGCTTAAACGGGTTTTGTTAATTTTATCGCCTTTATGTGGGAATGTTCGACAATTATTTTGTTTTTTCAAAGAAAGCATTGTCGGACGCTTGCAAAAATGAATGGGTTATATATAATTCGGCGCCTAAGATGTGATGCGGTACTAGCTCAGTTGGTAGAGCGCAACCTTGCCAAGGTTGAGGTCAAGAGTTCGAGCCTCTTGTACCGCTCCAATTCTTTTGTCACACCAATGATGAAAGAATAAGTTGAGAAACTTTAAATCAAAATGAAGCGGTACTAGCTCAGTTGGTAGAGCGCAACCTTGCCAAGGTTGAGGTCAAGAGTTCGAGCCTCTTGTACCGCTCCAAATTCAGATTGATTGGAATGTTAATTCATTCGAGTGAATCGAATAGTTGTGAAACTCTGTTTTATGACAAAGAAGTAAAATGAAGCGGTACTAGCTCAGTTGGTAGAGCGCAACCTTGCCAAGGTTGAGGTCAAGAGTTCGAGCCTCTTGTACCGCTCCAAATTCAGATTGATTGGAATGTTAATTCATTCGAGTAAATCGAATAGTTGTGAAACTCTGTTTTATGACAAAGAAGTAAAATGAAGCGGTACTAGCTCAGTTGGTAGAGCGCAACCTTGCCAAGGTTGAGGTCAAGAGTTCGAGCCTCTTGTACCGCTCCAAAT
>Ga0209396_1003928_pt1 | contig 14681 bp, 14 predicted proteins | sample GOMGulsemesocosm_6_FD_184638 | JGI IMG/M metagenome (GOLD analysis project Ga0209396, IMG submission 184638) | Methane-oxidizing microbial communities from mesocosms in the Gulf of Mexico - GOM8C Gulf of Mexico (SPAdes) (version 2) | ecosystem: Environmental > Aquatic > Marine > Cold seeps...
CGGTTAATGCAATTCTTGGAACATGTGGAAACTGTTCCTCTAATAGGCTTAAGCTTAAATAATCACTACGAAAATCATGACCCCATTGCGAAACACAGTGTGCTTCATCTATCGCGAATAATGAAATGTCTAGTTGTGATAGTAAATTTAATGTTCTGGGTTGTATCAAACGTTCAGGTGCAATGTAGAGTAAATCTATTTCACCAGCGTGCAATGACCTTTCAATTGCTTGTACTTGTTGAAAATCTAACGTTGAATTAAGAAAACAAGCTCGTACGCCTAAATGCTCTAACGCATTCACTTGATCTTGCATTAGAGCGATCAGCGGTGAAATAATAATACCGACACCATTACGCACTAAAGCCGGAATTTGATAACATAAAGACTTGCCACCACCCGTTGGCATTAACACTAAAACATGCTCACCTGAGATAGCTTGGTCAATAATTTCGGCTTGTTGATCACGAAAAGCCGAATAACCAAAAGTATTTTGTAAAACGTCTAATGCTGAAGTTTCAGGTGCTTGTTTGATGTTCATTATTACCTTGATTCGTGATTAAAAATATATGCACTATAGTTAATTAATGTCGTTTTACTATCCTTGAAGTAAAAATGGAAGGATTTGATATTCGAACATTAGCGCTGACCAGCTTAATACTTTGTGTATTATTAGGCGTCGGCTCTTTTGTTTTTGCCCGTGTCCATCAATCATTTCGTGGCTTTTACCAGTTAGGTATCGGCTACTTTTCGTTTGCCTGTGGTTTTATTTTAATTGCGCTAAGATGGCATATTAATGATTTTTTTTCGATAGTCGTGGCGAACTTTGTCATTGCTTTTGGCTTAACCCTTCTTATTATCGGTATTCTAAAGTTTTTACATTACCCCAAGCAAGGCTTCATTGTTTCATCGAGTATTGCCTTAGCTATTTTTTTCATGCTTTTTCTTTATTTTACCTACGCTGATGAGAATACCAGTGCACGTATCATTATTGTCAGTGCCTTTATTAGTGGCCAGTCTTTTTTTGCTGCTTACAAAACTTATCGTCATGTAAACCCATTTGGTCGTGTCTTTACGCGTTTTTTAGCTTTTTCCTGCTTATGTAGCGGAGCAACTTTTTTGCTACGTACCATTATCACCATAAATTCAGCACCAATTGATAACTTTATGGATGCAGGTTATGTTCATGGTTTATCTATGATTGCTATGCAATTACTGTTGATCTCGAGTTGTTTGTCGCTTTCTTGGAGTGCTGGCCAAGAATTAGCACAAAAATTAGAAATACAAGCGACCATTGACTCACTCACTAATCTATATAATCGCCGTGCATTTGAGGAGTTTGCTAAAAAAGAGATTAATCGCGCGCAACGAGAGCAAACACCTTTCGCTATTATTTTAATGGATATCGATCTATTTAAACAAGTGAACGATACTCATGGACATCAAATAGGTGACGAAGTTTTACAAGAGTTCAGCAAGCGCTTAACAGACAGTTTACGGCCATATGATATTGTGGCCCGTTATGGCGGCGAAGAATTTATGTTGTTATTACCTGATACCGATATAAAAACGGCAGTAACGATCGCTGAAAAATTACGAGTGAAAATTGCCCAACCTGTTTTTGACGTTGAAACATCTCCTCGACTTGAAGTTACTGCTAGTTTTGGCGTTACTAGTATCCAGGGCACAGAGATTGATTGGCAAAAATTAGTGGGTGAAGCGGACCACGCTTTATATGAAGCGAAAAATAATGGTCGTAATATGGTGTGCAGTATTTAATCTCTACAATAAATCTTTTCTTAAATAACACGTGTTTACATCCCTCCAGATTAATAGATAATACTCAAGGTAATTTCACAGCCTAACTAAATTCTATGATCAGAGCAGTACTTGAAACCGACATCGCCAATATTGTTGATATTTATAATCATTACGTTAAAGAAACCATAGCAACCTTTGAAGAACAAGCGATAACTACGGACGACATGCACAGCCGTATTATTAAAGTTTCAGAAGACAACTTACCTTGGCTTGTTGCTGAAGATGGTTCGGGCCAAGTTATTGGTTATGCATACGCGTGTAAGTGGCGAGAGAGATTTGCTTATCGATTCTCAGTAGAAATCACGGTTTATTTGTCAAAGAACCATGCACAACAAGGGCTAGGCACACAATTGTATACTGCGCTTTTTGATGAACTTAAAAATCGTTCTATTCATACCGTTATTGGCGGTATCACCTTGCCTAACCCGGCAAGCATTGCTTTGCATGAAAAGTTTGGTATGAAACAAGTTGCGCATTTTAAAGAAGTTGGTTTTAAATTTGGCCAATGGCTTGATACAGGATATTGGCAAGGAAAAATAGGATAGGACAAATTATTATGTATATGGGTAAATGTTTGTGTACCGCGGTAAGTATTAAAATAACAGGTGAAATAAGCGATATTATTCACTGTCATTGTTCATTGTGTCGAAAAAATAGTGGTACGGCTTACGCCACTAATGGTTTTATTAATAGCGCTGATTTTGAAATTACCTCAGGTGAAAATTGCTTGACCTCTTTTTCAACTAAACCGGGTCGTAACCGTCACTTTTGTACTAAGTGTGGTTCGCCTGTTTTTAGTTCAAATGACCAAGACCCAAGTCGGCTTCGAATTCGTTTAGGTATTATAACGTCTGATATTTCAGAAAGACCTATCTCACATAACTTCGTTACATCAAAAGCAAACTGGGAAGATCTTGACGCGAAACTCCCTCGATATGATGCTTTCGAGCCTAGCCGAAAATAAGGTTTACCCCTAACGATTAACCCGTTATAAATTACCCAATCTCTGCGCGATATAAACACTATAGCGCGCAGAAGATTTATCTTTTCTGTATTTTAAGCCTTTATCGGTTTAACAATTTACTGGTATCCCAAATCACGACTTGTCCGTCAGCACCTGAACTAATCAATGTTTTACTGTCTGACGTTAGGTTTACATTACTCACATCGTTTGTGTGGCCATTGAGTCTCTGTAAAACCTTACCCGTTCTAACGTCCCAAATACGGACCGTAACATCGTTTTCATCACTCTCGTATTGCCAATGATATTGAAAAAACTCAGCTAATAAGGCTTTGTCTCGACCGCCGCTAACTAGAAATGAATCATCATGGCTAAACGTTAAATCGTAGATAGAATATGAGTCGTCCTCTAATGAGTTTATAACTTGCCAATGAGTGGTATCCCATATTTTTATGGTGTAGTCATCTCCGCCTGAAGCTAATAGCTTTCCGTTGTGACTAAAAGCTAAGTCTAATATAGCTTGGCTATGATCTGTTAATGCCTTTACATGTTCACCCGTTAACGCATTCCAAACATTTATAATATTATCTTCGCCACCGGTTAACAGAGACTTACCATCAGGACTAAATGCAATGCCCCATACGTCAGAATCATGTGCAGATAAAGTTTTAGATGCTCCTGACGCTAAATTCCAAAGGCGTACCGTATTGTCAGCACTTGCACTTGCTAGGTTTTTTCCATCGGGGCTAAAGGCTAATTTAATGACCATACCTTGATGACCCGAAAATGTGTGTAGTAATTCGCCATTGGCTACCTGCCAAATTCTGACGTTATTATCGTAACTGCCCGTGGCAAGCAGGTTGCCATTAGGGCTAAACTTTACACTGGGCACACCGTCAGGGTGTTTTAGCGATTGTAATACTTGGCCAGTATTTCGTTGCCAAATTTCAACATTTTGACCTGAACTACCCGTGGCAATTAAGTTGTTGTTTGGGTGTAAGTCTGTTTTACAAATACTGTTCTTATGAACTATACACTTAGTGTACTCAGTCATTTTCATAAGGGTTACGTCTTTAGCTGTGCTACTGTTACTGCAACCGACGACTAGTGTTATTCCGATGATAGACATAGTTATTTTTTTCAAAGTAGTTAGCATAATTATTCTTGAGTTAAGTGAATTTGTTGAAAGATTACTTAAGTCTGTTAAAGAAAAATATTGGATAATGATGAAGGGATAATTAATCATGACCAGCGACTTATTTTACCTTTATCATCAAAAAAGCGACTTTGGTCATTCGTGCCAAGACAATAAATACTTTAAAGGGCATGATGAGTAAATGAACCTATTTACACAAAAAATATCACATTATTTAAATAATAAAGACGAATGGATCTTTATTGCGTTAGCCATTGGTTATAGCCTTTGGCAATTAACGATTAATAAGTGGTCTTCATATGTACCACTTTTTTTAATAAACGCGCTGTATTTATTACCGATAATTTTATTTAAAGCCCTTCAGCCGAAATTAAAGGTAAAGTTGGCTGCTCTGAGTTATCGCACCATTTGGTTTTTAGTTTTTCTTGCCTATCCTTTAATCATGTTTGACTCACAGGGTTATTTGCTCTTAATCGCTGTTGTTCTTGAATTATTACTGATTGCAAATTATAGCTTTAAACATGTAGAACCGATAAAAATGGGGTTAAATAAAATTGGATTAGACGGCGCAATTCTTGGGTTTATGGTGTTTGTTTCACTTTATTTTGGTTTGTTGATAACGTCTGATTTATCTGGGTGGATTAACACTAATTCAATTCAGGCAACCGTAAATTTCACCCTTGTAGCTCAGAATTTTGTAACCTTCTTAAGTATCTCAATACAGATGTTTTGCTTGTTTTTTTGTGGCTTTATTTTTTACTGGATCAATCGTCATATTTTGGTGAATAAAGTTTTAGCACAAAGAGGCATGTTCATTTACTTGTGTGCTTCAGCGGCGGTTGTCGTTTTTTTATACCCAATTATAACAACGATTTTTTTATGGTTACCTATTAATTATATGGGAGAACCTTTGACGCCATCGATAACCGCAAGCCCTTTCGACTGGCATAATGGTCGTGTAATTTTTGCCGTAATGGTTTTGAGCTTGCCAGTAATATTAATGACGCAATGGCACCAAAAAAACAGTCAATTAATTCAATTAGAAAAAGATAATATTCAAACAGAGCTGAGCTTGTTGAAACAACAAATAGATCCGCACTTTTTATTTAATACCTTAAATAATTTGTATGCGTTATGCCGGAAAAAATCAGATTTGGCACCCGATGTGGTTTTACAACTTGCAGAATTGATGCGTTATGTGGTGTATCGAGGTAAAGAAAGCTATGTTTTATGCAGTGAAGAGGCAAAATACATTGAAGACTATGTGAGCCTGCAAAGCATTCGATTACATAATCATTTAACGTTAGATGTAAAAGTCGATATTGAAGACTCGCACGCGAAAATTTCTCCATTGTTATTAATTATACTGGTGGAAAATGCCTTCAAACATGGGATTGAACCTTCGACAGGAGATTGTTCGTTATCGATACATTTACAAGTGACTAGGAAAGTGTTGATTTTTACCTGTGAAAACTCAGTAGAAAATGAAAATAGTGGCAATGAATTCGACCATGCAAAAGTGCTGTCTGGTGTTGGTCTAGATAACTTACAACGCAGATTAGATTTATTATATTGTGATAAACACCAATTAACCTTGCAGCCAAATAGGCATAGTTTTACGGCAACATTAAAGATATCCCTATGAATAAAATAAAAATATTAATTGTTGATGATGAACCCTTAGCGCATGAAATCATTTTAGACTATTTAGCAGATCTTCCGTTTGTTGAAGTGGTATCCCAGTGTTATTTAGCGACAGAAGCACTTAATTATATCAGCGAAAACCAGGTCGATTTATTGTTTTTAGACGTGAACATGCCGAAGCTGTCAGGTATCGAATTATTAAAAGTATTAACGAATAAGCCGCAGGTCATTATAACGTCTGCCTATCAAGAGTATGCGTTAGAAAGCTTTGAATTAGACGTGTGTGACTATCTATTAAAACCTTATCGTTACGATCGTTTTCTAAAGGCGGTTAATAAAGCTCATGAACAAATTAAATTACAAACGTCGCAAAGTGAAATAACGCAACCCGAGAAAGAAATAGATGCTAAGAATAATGACAGTAATATCTTTATTAAGGTTGATAAAAAGCTGATTCAACTAAAGTTAGCCGATATTAGTTTTTTTGAGGCTTACGGGAATTACGTGAAAGTTTGGGTAAACGAGAAGGTCTATTTAACGCCGAGAACATTGAGCTCCTTTGAAGAGCAACTAGAAAATAACCTAGCATTTATTCGTATTCATAAGTCTTATATTATTCAAAAATCACAGATAAACTTTATTGAGGCTGGCGTGATAAATATGAATAATCAGCACAGTCTTAGCATCGGGAAAAGCTATAAACATGTTACTAAAACATTATTGTAAAGCCTGTTTGAACAAACAGGCTTTACCTAAGGTGAAATCTAATGAGGTTATTTCACTATGTGGCTATCTAACCAACTCACCATATAACTCGCTAACTGGGTATCACTATCTAACAATGGGTAGCCATGGGCTGTGCCTTTGTAAGCAATAAATTTACTACTTGTGTTTGTCGATGCAGTAAATAATTTTTGTGCACTTTGGTAAGTACCGGTATCTTTCTCTGAAGCAATAATAAGCGTAGGTTTGTCAGCTAAAGTTTTTGTATAACGGGCAATGTTTTCCTCGCGTTGGCCTGATGAGAAAAAACCAATAACGCTAACTGGATTTTTTTCCGCTAAAGTAATTGCTTGTGAACCGCCACAACTTGCGCCTACAACACCGATTACAGCTTTATCGGACATTTTATTTTTCAAATGATCATAAGCGAGCTGAACATCATTAGGCCAGTATTTAGACATTTTTTGCCATGCAGCCCTACGTTCTTCTCTTGGTAATGCTTGAAATTTCTCTACATTAAATTCATCGTTGGCACTGTCACCAAAGCCTCTGAAATCTAGACTAAGAGCATGAATACCTTTATCTGACAATTGCTGTCCAATGTCGTTATACATGGTTCTATTGTAATTACATTGATGTAATAACAATACACCGCGATCACTTGTTTGATTACTTTGGTAATAACTCGCTTTCAATTCAAAGCCTTTGTCGGTCGTTAAAGTAAGTTCTTTGGCTTGGCTCGATGCGGTAAGTGTTAATAACGCAGCAGATATTATTTTTATAAATGCGTTCATAAATTTTCCTGTTGATTGGGTTAACCATTATAAACTAGCGAAGGAATAGTTTTATTAACACTATAAAGCGCTGGATTGTCGAAAAATCAGGCTAAAATACCTTAGCCGCTTTACTGGATATTTCATCTAACAATATAAAGAACGGGTAATCATGAGTTTTATTTCATCAAAATTAAAATCATCAATAAAGCTGATAGTTGGCAATAATTAAGTTTAGTATTACTATTCTATAATCTTTTAAATCCACTGCGGTGAATAGTCATGGTTATTGGCAGTCTCATGTTATTAATGTTTAGTGGACTTGGTGCATTGAACGGTATTCTTCTCTCCTTTTATTTTTTCAACGTTAAGCCTAAAACCCTTTCAAATAAATTCTTAGCTGCGATGTTATTGATGGTTAGTATCCGTATTTTAAAATCGGTACTTTATTATTTCAGTGAAGGTCTCGCTGAGACGATATTGCAAATTGGCTTGTCTGCCTGTTTTCTTATTGGCCCTTTGCTGTATTTATATTGTGTCAGTAAAGTTGGAAATATAGACAAACAATGGATTAAGTGGCCGTTACACCTTGGTGCGTTAATTATTTTAATTGTAGGTGTCGGTATTGTTTACCCCTATCAGAACAACTCTGAGTTGTGGGGGAGTGTCTTTTATAAAGTAATTAATTCTGTTTGGTTATTGTATCTTGTGATGTCTGCTTTGGTGCTTTTACCTATGGTTAAAAGGTTGAACTATCGACAATTAAGTTTAACGGATGACAATATTTTGTTGATGAGTGTTTTTCTCGGTAATACGGTAATTTGGCTGGCCTATTTTACATCTTCATATACGTCTTACATTGTCGGAGCCTTGTCATTTTCGTTTGTACTTTTATTGATGTTATTGGTCTTTATAAAGTCACGAGGAAATCAGAACAAACAACATGTGAAATATGAAAATAAAAAAATTAGTGATACCGAAGCTGAGAATGTAATTGCGGTGTTAGCACATATTATGAGAGAAAAAGAACTGTACAAAGACGCTAACATTACCATGCCTCAGGTAGCAAAAACATTGGGTATATCAGCTCCGTATCTATCACAGTTACTCAATGACAATTGCCATAAATCATTTTCTCTGTTTATTAATGAATATAGAATCGAAGCAGCAAAATTGCTGCTTGTCGAAGAGAAACAATTGAGTATGGAAGTTATTGCTGAGCAATGTGGTTTTAATTCACAATCGACATTTTACAGTACGTTTAAAAAAATAGCTGCAGCGACACCTGCATCGTTTCGAAAGGAAAATAGACTAATTATTTCTCCTGAATTATAATTCCGTAGTTCGAATTTATAATATACTGATGTAATTCATTGCCTTAGAAATTAGAGTGGCTCCAAATAAATATAATGATTTTTGGAGAACCAATGAAAACTAATTTTATCAGCACTATTATTTCAATAACGATATTGACTTTAACTTTCGCCCTCACCAGTGAACCGGCTTTTGGGCAAACGAATGAGAAGCAGATTCGTCAAACATTAACGAATTATATTCAAGGCACTTCTTATAATCGGCCCAAACAAATCGAAAAAGCTTTCCATCAAGGTACAGAGTTACTGTTAGAGAAAAAAAATAATCCTTTATGGCGGGTTCCTGTTAAACAATACATCTCTTGGTTTGAAAGTGGAGAAAGAGGTGAATTTACCGGCCGAATAGGTGAAATTATCAGTATCGATGTTGCAGGAAAAGTTGCTACTGCTAAAGTTGAAATTATTTTTCCGGCAAAGAAGTTACGATACACAGACATGTTTTTATTAAAAAAACTTGATGACAATTGGCAAATAATCAGTAAAACCGCAAGTAGTGAACCTTCAATAAATCATGGTAAACGTATTTTATTTATTGTCTCGAATGCTCATTTTCATGGAGAACTCGACAAAGCCGCAGGTGCGAGTTTTTCTGAAATAGTGAATGCGTATCATGCGTTCAAACAAGCCGGTTTTACTGTTGATTTTGTTAGCCCTAAAGGCGGGGCAATACCACTGGCATACATCAATACTTCAAATAAACTCGATAAACAGTATCTTTATAATCGTGACTTTATGTATGCACTAAAACATACTCGCACGCCGCAACAAGTTACAGCTGAGCATTATAAAGCGGTACATTACATTGGTGGTAGTAGTGCTATGTATGGTGTGGCTGACAATAAAGAATTACAAGCAATATCAATGGAGGTTTATGAAAAGCATCATGGCATTATTTCCTCTGTTTGTCATGGTACTGCAGGAATCGCGCACTTAAAAACGCGTGATGGTAAGTACCTTGTTGCGGGAAAACGAATCAGTGGTTATCCCGATGCATATGAAAACCAATCGGCCGCTTACTATCAGCAATTTCCATTCAGAATTCAGCAAACTATTGAGGAAAGAGCAGGGGTATTTAAATACGGTGCTCGAAACCAAGCACATATAGAAGTTGATGGGCGAGTTATCACAGGACAAAACTACTTATCATCAGGTTTAGTCGCTGAAAAAATAATTGAGTTACTTAACGTAAAAGCAGATTAATGATGTTTACTTAATTCCTTTATAAATAGGCAAATAAATATTGAATGTACTGCCTTTATCGACAATTGAACTTACTTCAATACGGCCGTTATGATCATCAATAATCGATCTAACGATATGAAGCCCTAAACCTGTGCCTTTGCCGACAGGTTTAGTGGTGAAAAAAGGGTCGAAGATGCTTTTTAAATGCGCCTGACTTATCCCTGATCCATTGTCTTCAAAAGTAATGTTTATTTCGTTACTTTTAATGTATGAATTTATTGAAATTCGTCCATTGCTGGTGATGGAATGTGATGCATTAACTAACATATTAATAAATACTTGCAGTAGTTTTTGAGGGAAGCCCATAACACTAACATTGGCGTTTAGAGACTTAACGATGTTTACTTTATATTTCAGTTCATTAGCTACCAGTGTTAAGCTTTGCTCTATCAGTTTATCAATACATATGAGTTCAGGTTCTTCTTTGTCATTATGAGCATAATTACCCAAATCTTTGATTATATTGCTTATTCTTATAGTCCCTTCTAATGACGACGCGATTAAAGGCTCTATATCATTAAGAATATAATCTAAATCTTCTTCTTGATAGATGGCTTGAGCCGACTCTTGCTGTTCAGTCGCATTGACTATAGTGATATAAGAAATTAAAGGCTTAATGTAGTCTGCGAGCATATCAAGATTGCTGCGAATATAGCCGACAGGGTTGTTAATTTCGTGGGCAATTCCTGCTGATAATTGACCTATCGACGCGAGCTTTTCAGCATTAACCAGTTGTTGATTTAAGGCTGATAACGCTTTTTGACTATGCTTTCTTTCATTAATATCGGTGATCGTTAATAGGTAGCTAATCGATTCTTTTATGGCAATTTTTCGTCCTGAAAATTCTATATATGGATTCTTAAAATTAGGTGCAAGTAATGACTCTTCCAAATTTTTCAACGCTGTTTCTGTGTCAAATGTTCCGTCTAAAGTAGCAAGAGCAGGTAAAAAAACAGCAATATTTTCATTAATAATTTCATTTTTATTTTTTGAAAATAGCTTGCTCGCTTCCGGAGTACACTCTTGTATTATTCCTTGCTCATTCAATAGCAGTAATGCGCAAGGAATAGTATTCATGATCGTGTTGATCTGTTTATTTATTTTGATGACATTCAGCCGCTCTTGTTCTGCTTTTTGCTTTTCTATGGTTATACGCTGAGTAAAAGATTGGATGGCAGAAGATAAGGCAATAATTTCAGCAGGCGCATTTTTTTGTCTAAACTCTACACCTTGTATCTCGTTATTAGATTGTTGGGCGACGGTGGTTATGTTTTCAATTGGCTTAACAATGTATTTACTAAACCAGGTAACAATAAAAAATATCAAAACAAGGTACAAGGAAATTGTGATCCAGGTAATGTTTTTTAAGTGACTATTGGCAAGTGATAACTCTTGGTAAAGTTGGCTGTTTGTTTGTAATGTTTGTGATAATAACTGCTCTAGAATTTCGACGTAAGTACTTGTTAATTCGTCAGATTCAGTAATGGTTTTTTGCCAAGCTTTATTATTTAGCATCGACAAGTGAGCAAACGAATCTATAATCACTTTATTGCTTTTAATTGTACTGACAAGTTGTGCTATTAAATCAACAGACTTATTGCTTTTATCTTTAATCTCAATGGTTAGTAAAGTTTGTGTGAGCTGGTCTGATTGTGCGTTAATGCCATTGGCTAAATAAGTTTGTTTACCTGAAAACAGTAGATCTTGTGTGGTTAACCACACTTGTGACATAGTTGAAAGATGTTCAATGGTTTGTACCAGTAGCCGAGATTCAAAATGTGCCCGCGAAATATGCTCTACTTTTTGATATTGACTCCACAGCGTCGCGAAAATAATCATTCCAGAGAAAAGCGTTGAAACTGCTAACAACTGATTATAATTAGAAATCTTCATTAATTAATAGCCATTTTAAAAGAGAACCTAATAGGTAAAGATTACGGATTAAATTTCTTCAATTCTTCTCCCCACAATATATCTGTGATTAATAGTGTTTTTAGTGCACACCTAAGCACTACGCTTGCTAGTTCAGGTGCATCTTTAGCTTTATCGAGTAGCATGCTGTTAGCTGTTATTCCGTCGCTATTGAGCAACGTTTTGAGTTCCTCATAACTTTTTCCAATAAAGACATTTTTAAAATCTTTGTTATCGAAAATCTTTTTTTTAGGGCTTCGACAGCGTTGAAAAGTGAAATCTTTTATTTTTAAATCCTTGTCTAATGCCCATATTATTTCAACTAATCCCCATTTACTTTGCTCTGATCTTACATGTACATAACCTAATGCTTCAGTATTTTTCATCGCAACATATAAGGTATGTCGACCTAATTCACTAAAGTGAAGGTCATTACTAGGCAAGGCAAGTTTCACTAAGTTTCGAGTACTGTTATCGACAGTTTTAACTATCGATAATTGATTTGTTTTGTCTGGGTACAGTTGTTGTATTTGCGCAACAGGATCTCGCAACGAGCAGTAGGCGTCAGCGTAAGAGTTTTGTTGTGAGAAAACGAACAGTATTAATATTATGAATATTTTCATATCAGTACCTGTACCTTAATTGAAATCTAACGAGATCTTGTTTATTACCTGACTCTGGAGTATCGACCTGGTTACGGCTAGACAAGCTTAATTCTAATCCGTTATTTACCTGATAACTTATACCTATGTTTAGTAATTGTTGGCTTTTATTGTCATTTTCTCGGTCGGTAATTATGTACTGTCCATAGAGTTTTAGTTGCTCGTTAATCAATGTTTTATTGAGTTCTAATAAGCTATACCTCTCTTTTTGCCACTGGTTTTGATATTTATCATCTTTACCAAAGGCTATCTCTCCCAATAAGCCCCAAGTTTGCCAGTAATATTGCCAGTCAATAGCAATTCTCTTTCTTCGAATGTTATCGGTTTTAGCATCTAAAAAAGATAAGCCAATAATAAAGTCATGATGGCTAAGTGAACCAATACGACCAGAGGTTACATAGGATCCATCAATGGTTTTAGGCTCGTTTTTACCTCCTAAGGTATAGCTAATTTCGTATTCAACATTGCTAAGCACTTTATTTAACCCTAGACCCCAATCGAGCTTAGTGCCTAAGTTTTTACCATGATGATAGTCTAACAAACGTCCATTGGTATCTATGCTTGCTTCAAGACCAAAGGGTAAAGTGAAATGGCCGACACGAATATTCGGAAGCCAATTAGGACTCGCGGTATAATTTAAATGTGCTTCACGGATAATAAATTGCTTATCATCAGGGGAGTTAAATAAGAAAGAAAAAGGAGTTTGGTTTGATAGTTTAGTTAAATATAACTGACCAACCATGTAGCCAATATCTCCATTGGCAGAGCTGAATACTTTATGTGTGTCTAATCCTAAGGCATAAATACGGCTGGTATTATTTGCCGCACTATTTATATTTAAACGAGCACTACCATCTAGGCTAACTCTGAGGTTATCCGAAAAATCTCCATAACTAGGCACTGAAATTAATATGATTATAGTGGCGAATAAACGCTCTATTGCTTTTGAGAATCCCCTGAACTTTTCCATTAATGAATAGCCTTTCTGTTTAAGGTAATGTCTCCGGTACGCACTGACTCTTTTAAAGACGACTCTGCGTTTACGATTAAGTTATCGGTTAACGTATCTTCTAAATTAGCAATACCCACGCAAGTTCGCAAAAAACATGGATTATTGTCTATTCGCGAAACTATGTGTTTTGCCACTAAAGCAGCATCATCTGCAGTTGTTTCGGTTAGTAAAATAGCAAAGATATTTTCACCCCAATTAATGACTTTATCTGAAATTCGACGTTTCAATAATGCTAAAATAAACTCCTGACTTTTTTTATCTTGATCACCTATATCTTTAGGAGAAATCTTCAGTAACAATAAACTTAAGGGACGCTGAAAACGTTTTGCTCTAGCAACTTCAAAGTTTAAGCAAATATCAAAGAAGCACTCTTTTGATAATAGACCATTTAAATATGCAGGGACTATTTTATTTAAGGGAGTCGACTGAAACAACCCACGTTCAATGCGAATGAGTAGGGTTTTTATATCGAACGGTTTTATAACATAGTCGTCTGCACCCGATAACAAACCTTCACTTTCTTCCATTATTTCGCAGGTGAGAATAATGATTTTGGTTGCAGCAAATTTTGTATCACTTCTTAAAAGTTTACAGGCCTTTAAACCATTCATAATAGGCATGCGAATATCCATCAGTATTAAATCAGGAGGACTGAAATTTGCTAATTCTATTGCCTCCTGACCATTACTTGCTTCAGTAATTGAGACAAGTTGATTTGTTTTATTAAACTTTCGTTTAATCCCCCTAATGAGGGTATTTCTAACACCTATTTCATCGTCCACTATCAGTACTTTTTTTACTGTGCTCATGATATAGCCTCTAGTTGTGTATTGACTGCGATCTCTACTGGATTGCAATAGGCATACCAAAAGGAAGGTACTGTTATGATTTCCTATTATCGCGAGCTATAAGGCGTTATGCGTTTGTTTTGCTAATTGTTAAGGAGGAGTTTATTTGCATAATTGCAAATTTATAATTGCAAAACGAAAATATTTTACTGTATTTGAATCCAAATGAACTTGAGCTGCGTTCTTTAAGGTAGCAATTGCAAATATTTAAATAACTCAACCTAGCATCAAGTAAATTGGAACCAACATGGTTATTAATACAAAGATACCTAACAGATTACATTTTAATAAGTTGTGCAATACTTTTGTACTTGCGATGAAAAGCTTTAAGCTAAATCATCAATACTCAGCGAGTGCTTTCGATAGTTTAGGTGATGCCTATCGACAGAATGGTCAATTTAGATTAGCCAAAGAAAACTATCTGCAAACAATAACGTTGGCGAAGAATAACGAAAGTACTCACGAAACATATTACCAAGAGCAATTAGCTTCAGTGATCGAACTTGCTGAAAAATAAATGATGAAGAAGGATTTTCCCTCTTCTATAAAAAACTTTAT
>Ga0209396_1003931_pt1 | contig 14667 bp, 10 predicted proteins | sample GOMGulsemesocosm_6_FD_184638 | JGI IMG/M metagenome (GOLD analysis project Ga0209396, IMG submission 184638) | Methane-oxidizing microbial communities from mesocosms in the Gulf of Mexico - GOM8C Gulf of Mexico (SPAdes) (version 2) | ecosystem: Environmental > Aquatic > Marine > Cold seeps...
AAAAAGTGATTAAGATTAATAATGATATTGAGAAATTAACTAAAAAATACAAGAAGTAAAATACCATTGTAAACTTAAAAGCTCCATTATGTTAATAATGGAGCTTTTTGTTTTTGATAGCGTTTAGCTGGATTTAGTATTCCGCCATTTTTACCATTAATGCTTGAAAATACTTCTTTACATCAGATGTTCTACAGTTATAATTATTAATAATCATGGCGTAAGCTAAATGTTTTCCGGTTTTAGTTGTGACGTAACCCGTGTAAGCTTTCATTCTTTTCATTGTTCCACTTTTGCCTGTGACACGTCCACTTGCAGCAGTATTTCTACCAATACTAGCCATAGTTCCTTTTTTTCCAGCAATTGCTAAAGAGTTTTTTAACGTTTTGGATGATTTCATATAAGCTAAAAGGTCAATGAAAAATTTTGAATTCACAGCATTAGAGCGTGAAAGTCCACTTCCATCAGTCATAAATAATCCAGAGGCATCAATTTTGGTTTTCCAATAAGCTTGTGTAATTAGGGCGCCATTGTAAGTGCTTCCATAACCATTTCTTTTTACTGAAATTTGACATAATAAATGTTCTGCAAATAAATTTACACTTTTTTCATTTGTCCAATTAATTATTGATGTTAAAGAAGGGGAGTCGTGTTTGAGTATTGTATGTTGATCTGGTTTTATGTAAGTTGAGTCAGAAATTAAGAGTCTATTTGTGGAGGGATAGAATGAAGTGTGAATTCCAGCGTTTTCAAGTGCATAATCTAGTTCATAAGCAAATACGAATTCAGGGTCTGGAATAGTTCCTTTGACCATGAAGTTATTTTCGTTTTGATGTAAGCTTCCTTTCACAAACATGAAGTCGGAGTAGGGAGCACTATAAATGTAGGCGTTATCTCGTCTAGATTTAGCAGAAACAACTTGGTTGTGGATTGTTAATTTTGGAATAAATGGATGTGTACAAATAAGTTGAGTTGAATCACCAATGTTTCTTCCTGTTTTAAAATGTAATTTCAATATATTGTCAAAAATGGTTAATCCATTTGGTCCAGCTCCGTAATAATTACCTAAGTCTCCCCAGACCCATCCAGAAGGAACACCTTGATATTTATAAATTGAGGCGTCAGCAATAACTCGGCCTTCAATTTTGTGAATACCAAAGTTGTAAATAGAATCTGCCCAATTTTTTAAAAAATCACGCTCTTCGCCAGGTTTATTGTAATATTTAGATCCTAATGTTGGGTCGCCTCCACCAATAATATAAATATCACCATGTAATGTATGTGTAATAGAATCAATGTAGCCAGAATAGGTTATTTGGGTTGTGAATTTATATTTTTCACCTAGAATTTGTAATGCAGTTGACGTTGTAACTAACTTCATAGTTGAAGCTGCAGGTATACTCAGGTCAGGATTGATGCTTGCTACAACGGAGTTATCATCCAGATTTTTCACGTAAAAACTAAAAGGAGCATGACGTAAACCGTTATAGTTAGAAATTTCATCTGCTAAAAGTTGAATTTTATTAGTTGGCTTTACAATGTTCTTCTGAGAGATTCCATTTATGGGTATAAATAAAAAAAAGAATAGGATATATAATTGGTGTTGAATATTCATTTATAAGAATTAATTTTTTTAAAAAAATAATTGTCCTAAATTTTATAATGGCTAGTTTCTAGAAATAAATCGATTTAATAGTTCCATTGTACCTCATTATTTGACAATAATTTTATCTTTGTTACTAAAGTAGTTACTTTGTGTGGAATAGTTGGAATATCGATAAAAAATAATGACTCAATTAATGAATTGTCCAAAATTGAGGGTGCATTAAAATCTATTAAACACAGAGGACCTGATGATCAATCTTTCAAAAAGTGTTCCAAAAATATTAGTTTAGGACAAGCGCGTTTATCTATAATTGATTTGTCGGTAACGGCTAATCAACCAATGATAAGTACATGTAAAAGATATACTTTAGTGTTTAACGGTGAAATTTATAATTATCTTGATTTAAAATTAGAACTAATAAAATTAGGCTATGTGTTTAAAACTAAATCTGATACTGAAGTACTGTTAAATTTACTTATTGAATATAAGGAAGAGGCAATTTTAAAATTAAACGGTTTTTTTGCTTTTGCTTTTTTTGATAAGAATACTGATGAATTAGTAATAGCAAGAGATAGATTTGGAATTAAACCATTGTATTTTTATGAAGATGAAAATAAATTCATTTTTTCATCTGAAATTAAGCCGTTTTTCAGTTTTGATATTGATAAAACATTAAATAATGAAGCTGTAAATCTATTATTTACACTAACTTATATTCCCGCTCCAGTTTCAATTTTAAAAAAATCATTCAAAGCGAAACCTGGCTATTATTATGTTTATAAAAACAATTGTTTAGAAGGATTTGAATATTATCAACCTTCAGCTAAAAACAAAATAGAATTAAGTTATTTAGAAGCTCAAAAAGAAATAAAAGCGCAATTAAATAAGTCTATCGAGTTAAGAATGGTTGCAGATGTCCCATTAGGTTCATTTTTAAGTGGGGGAGTAGATTCTTCCATTATTTCTGCTTTAGCAAAAGATTACAAATCGGATTTAAAAACATTTTCTGTTGGTTTTGATCACCCATATTTTGATGAATCTAAATATGCAGATGATGTTGTAAAAAAAATTGGAAGTCAGCATACAAAAATAGTGTTGGGAGAATCTGACTTTAAACAAAATTTTGAGGAATTTATCGATAAAATTGATGAGCCTTTTGCTGATTCTTCTGCTTATGCAGTTTATTTATTAACGAAAAAAACAAAAGAAAATCTAACAGTAGCTTTAAGTGGTGATGGTGCAGATGAGTTGTTTGGAGGTTATCGTAAACATCATGCTGAATGGATGATTCAAAACTCATCACCTTTAAAAAAATATGGCGTTAAAGCTATAGCAAAAGCGACTTCAAAATTAAAAGAAAGTCGTTCAGGAAAGTTTGGAGAATTGAATCGTAAAATTCAAAAATTAGCAAAAGGGTACACTTTACCAATTCAAAATAGATATTGGAATTGGGCTTCTTTTATTGAAAGTCAAGATAAAAATTTACTTTTGAAACAACCAATAGTACTAATACCAAGTAATTACATATCAATTGACTCAGATAACCTGAATGAATATTTAATTCAAGATCAAAAGTTTATATTACCAAATGATATGTTGTTAAAAGTAGATATGATGTCAATGGCAAATTCGTTAGAAGTTAGAACGCCTTTTCTAGATCATAACTTAGTAGGTTTTGTAAATGATTTACCTTCAGATTTTAAGGTTAACAAAAATGGTAGGAAACAAATACTGATTGATACTTTTAAAAATAGGTTACCAGAGTCTGTTTATACTAGACAAAAGAAAGGTTTTGAGATTCCTTTGCAATCTTGGATAGGTAAAAACATTAATGAAATATTATTTTCTGAATTATTTTCTGAATTGTATATTGAAAAACAAGGTGTGTTTAATTTTCCGTTCATCAATAATTTGCGAAAAAATTGGGATAATCCTAAGTTTGGAGATAAAATTTACTTAATTTGGACGTTATTAATTTTTCAAAATTGGTGGGATAAACATATAAAGTCATTTTAATGAGTAAAAAGATAAAAGTTTTAAGAATAATTAATCGATTTAATTTAGGTGGTCCAACCTATAATGCAACATTCTTATCTGCTTTTTTATCTGATAAATTTGAAACGAAATTAATAGGGGGTAAACATGAGTCATATGAAGGTGAATCGCTTTTTATTCCGAATAAATATGATGTTAATCCTGAATTAATTGATAGTTTACAACGAGAGATTAATTTTAAAAAGGACAGGAAAGCGTATCAAGATATTAGAGCAATAATTAGAGATTATAAACCAGACATTGTACATACTCATGCCTCAAAGTCTGGTGCAATTGGAAGGCTAGCAGCCTTTAAAGAGAATGTACCTGTTGTCGTTCATACATTTCATGGACATGTTTTTCATTCTTATTTTGGTAAACTTAAAACACTTTTCTATAAAACTATCGAAAGGTATTTAGCAAAAAAATCATCAGCTATTATAACTATAAGTGACCTTCAACAAAAGGAATTAGTCAACATACATAAGGTGGTGCCTGCGAGTAAAGCAAAGGTTGTTAATTTAGGGTTTGATTTAACAAAATTTCAAACTGATCAAAGCCAAAAGCGTCAAAAATTTGTAAAGGAATATAAGATACAAGATGATGAAATTTGCATTGGTATTATAGGAAGGTTAACTGATATCAAAAATCATGACATGTTTTTTAATGTTATTGATGAATTAATGAAATCGACTACAAAAAAAATAAGAGTTTTCGTAATAGGTGGTGGTGAATTAGATGAATATTTGAAACAAAAAGCTAATCAGATAGAAGCTATTTATAAGAAGTCTATTTTTACATTTACGTCTTGGATTAAAGATGTTGATATACCTTTAGCAAGGTTAGATGTGGTGTGTTTAACTTCTCATAATGAAGGTACACCTGTTAGTTTGATTGAAGCCCAGGCGGCTAACATAGTTGTTATGTCTACAAATGTTGGAGGAGTGAAGGATATTGTTGATGAAAATGAAACTGCTTTTATAATTGAAGATTTTTCAGTTAATGATTATACCGAAAAACTTCTGTTATTAGTTGAAGATGAAAATAAACGTAAATTTATGTCACAAAATGGCTGGAACTACGTAAAGGATAAATTCCACTATACTCGTTTATGTGCTAATGTGGAAAGTTTATATTTAGAATTATTACAAAATGAAAATTAAATATTTATATATATTGATAAGTTTTGGTCTATTATTGGCCATTTCAAGTTGTGGTATTAATAGTAATTTAATGCTTAAAACCCCAAAGGATTATGTTTTTGATAAACTTGATGTTGACAGTGCTAATGCATCAAAAAATGAATATATAATTCAAGTAAATGATATTATTAAATTTAATTTTTTTACAAATAATGGTCAACAAGTGTTAGATGTCGCAAATTCAACTGGAGCTGGAGCAAAAAACGCGAATCAAACAAATTCAATATCTTACACTATTATGTCTGACTCTTTAGTTAAGCTACCTGCTGTAGGAGAAGTAAATATTGTAGGTAAATCGATTAGAGAAGCTGAATTGTTTATTGAAAATGAGTTTAAGAGCTTATATGTTGATCCATTTGTACAAGTATCAGTAGAAAATAAACGAGCTATTGTTTTTCCTGGTAGTGGGGGAGATTCAAAAGTTGTGTTTTTAAAGAATAATAATACAACTTTACTTGAAGTGTTAGCATTGGCTGGTGGAATAACTGAAAGAGGTCGAGCGTCAAAAATAAAATTGATGAGAGGTGACGAGGAAAATAAAAAAGTGTATTTAATTGATTTATCTACGATTGAAGGTTTGCAATATACAGATTTAGTAATTCAAAATGGAGATTATTTATATATTGAGCCAGTTGCAGAATTAGGGAAAGAGTTACTTAAAGAAATTGCACCTCTTGTTTCAATCATATCAAGTGCTGCAGTTCTAGTTTCTGTATTAACATTATTTAAATAATTAGCTTTGGAAAAGAACAGTTCACATAAAATGAATGCAATTTCAAGCTTGAATAAAGAGTTTGATTTTGATATTGTTAAATCGGTTTTTAAAAGTAATTGGTATATTATTCCAATTGTAATACTAATTGGTTTAAGTACTGGTTATACGTATTTGAGATATACTAAACCAGTTTATCAATCATCTGCAATAATTCAGAGAACTTCTAAAGATGAAGGAAAAAGAATTTTGGAAATTGACAATTTTGAGCAAGAATCTAAATTGTCAGAAGATGTTGAATTATTAAGATCAACATTTCTATTAGAAAAGGCACTGAGAAATCTAAATCTAAAAATTAGCTATTACTCAGAGGGTAAAATATTAACTGAAGAGAAGTATTTACAATCACCTTATCACGTTACATTTGTGGAATTAAAAGATTCTTCATTAGTTGGGCAACCAATTTATGTTCGAAATAATAACCAGCAATTAGAACTTGTTATTAACAAAACTAAAAATGAAACGGTTTATAATATTTCAAAAGACGGAATAATAGATAATGATCAATTTAACTTAATCTTTAAAATAAATAATAATGAAAGGTTTTGGGAAGCAGTAGATGCAAATGAGTTATATTTTGTTTTCAACGATTACAAAGGAATGACTAATTTGTTGCATAGAGACTTAAGTGTTTATGTGGTTAATGGTGAAGCAAAGACAGTACATATTGGGTTTAAAAGCAATAATTCAATGTTAGCGTCAAATATAGTAGGTTCAGTAATTGAAACTTTTTTTAATTATGATTTAGAGAAAAAAAGTAAGAGTTCTGAAAATATTCTATCTTTTATAGACGAACAGTTAGATACTGTTTATCATCAACTAAAAATTTCTGAAGATGATATCCAAGAGTTTAGAGATGGTAATAACGCCAAAGATCCTACATCTTTTAAAGAAAGTATTATTGCACAAATTGATATGTTACAAACTCAATTGCTAAATGCAGAATTAGAATTTTCTTTAATTAATGATTTGGACTTTGGAATCAATTCTAAAAATAGAATTGATGTTTATAATTTAATTCCTGCAATTACAGGTACTAAATTTCAAGGTTTGTTAGAGGGACAAATAAATAAATTGCATGAATTATTAGTTAGCCTTGAAGATGTATCTTATGGAATGACTACTGTTAATGATGCGGTAAAAAAAATGAATGCAAATATTGACATTCAAATTGAAACAATCAACCGTACATTAGTTTCTGTAAAGCAACAAGTGAAAGGGAGAAGAGATAATATTTTAAACAAAATAAGTAAATTAGAAAGTCAGTTGTATGGTGTGCCTGAGAAAGAAGTTGCAATGTCCAGGTTAAAACGTAAATTTAATTTAAATGAAAAATATTATTCTTTATTGATTGAGAAAAGAACACAGTATGAGATTTCAAAAGCGGGCTATACTATGGATAACTTAGTTTTGCAGGAACCATCAATTCCAATTTTAATATCTCCACAAAAAAAGTTAATTTATGTTGCAATGTTTGTGGTGTCCATAATAATTTCATTTTTACTTTTAGTATTGAAATACATTACTTTTAATGTTATTCATAATGAAGCAGAATTAAAAAAGTTAGTCCCAGATAATATTGGTTTTTTAGGTGTTGTTCCTAAAGTAAATACAGGTAAGATGAATTCAACATTGATGGTTCATCTCAAGCCTAAATCAATGTTAGCTGAAACGTATAGAAATATAAGATCAAATCTTCATTTCATTATGAATTCTAAAGAATCTAATGTTATCGCAATTTCTTCTTCAATTTCAGGAGAGGGTAAAACATTTGTTGCTTTAAATTTAGCTGGAATTCTCGCAATGTCTAATAAAAAAGTGATAGTTTTAGATTTGGACTTAAGAAAACCTAAAGTGCATTTAGGGTTTAATGCATCAAACTTAAAAGGAATGAGTTCTATTTTAGCAGGTAAAAATAAATGGAGTGACTGTGTTCAACAAACAGAATTAGATGGTTTAGATTTCATTTCTGCAGGAGTGATACCACCTAATCCTTCTGAACTTATACTAAACGGTATTTTAGATGATATTATACTAGAAATGAAAACGAAATATGATTATATCATAATTGATAATCCTCCTGTTGGAATTGTATCGGATGGTGTGAAGGTGCTAAATGATGCCGATTGTTCAATTTATATATTTAGAGCTAATTATTCTAAGCGAATTTTTGCAAATAGAGTACGGGAACTGCTAGCTAAGGAAAAGGTAGAAAAATTATTCATGATACTAAATGATGTGGATATGAATAAGAATTCTTATGGTTACGGTTATGGATATGGTGGCTATTATGAGGAAGATATAAAAGAAAATAAACGTTTTAGCCTTAGAAAAAAATGATAGAGAAATTTGACATTAAAGGACCGGTTTTAATATGTAGCAAAGTTTTTAAAGACGATAGAGGCCTATTTTTTGAATCTTTTAATCTAAAACGATTTGAAGATATTGTTGGTGAGAAAATAAATTTTGTGCAAGATAATTTATCTGTTTCAAAATTAAATGTATTGAGAGGTTTACACTTTCAAAAGCCACCTCATAGTCAAGGAAAATTGGTGCGAGTATTAAAAGGAAAAGCCATTGATATAGCAGTTGATATACGAAATGATTCTTCAACATATGGGCAGTATGTTTCCGTAGAATTATCAGAAGAAAATGGTAAAATGTTTTGGATCCCCCCTGGTTTTGCTCATGGTTTTTCTGCTTTAACTAATGATGTTGTTTTTTCTTATAAATGCACTGATTATTATAATTCTGACAGTGAAGATTCGATACTTTGGAATGATTCTGAACTAAATATCGAATGGAAAGTAGAATTTCCAATCTTATCTGATAAGGACAAGGTAGCTCAGCCTTTTAATACTTTTAAAACCCCTTTTAAATAATGAGAGATAATTTACAATCTTTAATATATTTGACTGTATTTTTTGCAGTTGCTTTTAGTGTTTCATTCATAATAAACAGTTTCTTTTTGAAGTTTGCTAAGACTTTAGGAATTAGAAATAAAAATGATGTAAGTATTAGATGGAGTTCAACATCTAAACCATCTTTGGGGGGGATTAGTTTTTACTTTACCTTTTTAATTGGTTTTATGTTTTACGCTATCCTGTTTGGAGAGACGGATGTATTTCAAAATAAATCATTGCTAGGTTTGTTTTTTGGTGTTACCCTTGCTTTTTTATTAGGCTTATCAGATGATGCATACAACACTAAGCCTTTACTTAAGTTAATTATTCAAATTACATGTGGGCTTATTTTGGTGTTCACGGATAGTGGAATAGAGTTATTTCAAAATGACTTAATAAATGTTTCACTAACTGTATTATGGGTTGTTGGAATTATGAATTCAATTAATATGCTAGATAATATGGATGGAATTACGACTGTGACCTCCATGAGTATTATTACTACGTTAATTGCGGTTTCAATACCATTTGTTGTATTTAATCAAGTAGACGTATTTCTTCTTATTACTTCTTTAGGAGCCTTGTCGGCGTTTTTAATTTTCAATTTTAATCCAGCTAAAATGTTTATGGGAGACACAGGAAGTCAGTTTTTAGGCATGTTTTTGGCTTATTTTTCAATTAAAATTTTATGGAATAATGGGATAGCTGATAATGACTATTCACTTATTTCAAATTTCACTTTGGTAGTTCTTGTATTTGCTATTCCTATTATAGATACAACAATTGTTTCTATTAATAGAATGCTAAGAGGGCAGTCGCCTATGGTGGGTGGAAAAGATCATACTACTCATCATTTAGTATATAAAGGACTTACAGAAAAACAAGTAACCTATTTATTTATTCTTCTTGGAATTGTTTCTGTATTATTAGCATTTATGGTTAAGACTTATATTCCGAAAGAGTCTATGTTTGTTTTTGTAATTTGGATTTATTTAGTTACCGTTTTCATTCTACTTTTTAGCATGTCTAGAAAACAAGAAGGTAGGGTAGTTAGTAGTATCGAGCGTAGTGAAGTGGAAAAAGATAATAAATCAAAGTAATATTTTTTCGATTTGTTAAATATTTGTTAACACCTAATTTTGGAATGATATGTGTAAAGTTACAATTGTAAAACCAAATAGGTTTATTCATGTACAAATAAAATAAAGAGAAAATAATCTTTGATTGTCTATCTCAAAGTATTACATTTGACAGTTGAATTATACTCATTAAGTAAAACATAATTTAGAATGAAAAAAATAGCATTATCAATATTAACTTTATCATTGGTGTTAGGAGTAAAAGCACAAGATGAAAATGAAATGATTGAAAACGGAAGTTTTGAACAATTAGAAGGTAAAATTAAAAAAGCAGGATCTATTGAAGTTGCTGTGGATTGGATGTCACCTACTAAAACTGCAGCTGATTTATTTGCTACTAGTTCAAAATCTGTATTTAGTGTACCGAATAATCCTTATGGAAAAGAGGAAGCTCATGAAGGAGAAAATTACGCTGGAATTACTACTTTTAGCTATGGCGATAAAGTGCCTAGAACGTATGTTTCTACTAAATTAAAAACTCCAATGCGTAAAGGATTAAAGTATGCCGTGAAGTTTTACGTTTGTTTATCTGAAGGGTCAAAATATGCTTCAAATAATGTAGCAGCTAATTTTTCAAAAAAACAATGGAGTATTGATGAGGATAAAAGTATTCTTGGTGAGTCAAGTGTATTAGACGTTGAAAATGTAATTTTTAATGCTATGTTTGGTTGGGATCAAGTTTGTGGTGTGTATACTGCAAAAGGTGGAGAGAAATTTCTAACACTTGGTAACTTCTCAACAAATACGGATACAAAAAGTGAAAGAATGAAAAAACCTAAAACTTTCACAGGGCAACAAACGGTAAGTTCATATTACTATATTGATGATATTTCAGTTGTTTTAATTGAAGATGAGGCCGATTGTAAATGTGATTCTGATAAGACTGAAGTAACTTCAACTGTATATTCATCTGCACCTGTAAATCCAGAAGGAATGACACCTGAAATGATTGCTAAATTCACTGCTATTTATTTTGCATCAAATAAACCAGGGATTGAATCTGGTCAAGAAGGGCATTTAGATAATATTGCAGATATTATGTTAACAAATGCAGATTATAAATTGACGTTAAAAATACATTTAGATACTGATGAAGTTGCTAATCCTAAAATAGAAGAATTAGACAAACTAAGAGGCGAAAGCGTTAAAAAATATTTAAAATCAAAAGGTATTGATGGAGGTAGAATTACATTTAATTTAATGAAGGATTCTAAGCCTAAAGCAAAGGCTGATACTGATTTGGCAAAAGCAAAAAATAGAAGAATTAAATTTATTTTATCGAAATAAAATAAATTTCAATAATAAGTTAAAGGGAGGATTTATATTCTCCCTTTTTTTATGCATCTTTGGGTAATTAATTTGGACAATGATAAAAGGAAATAAAAAAATTATTAATGCATGGACTTTTTATGATTGGGCAAACTCAGTTTACCCACTTGTAATTACAACCTCAATTTTCCCCATTTTTTATGCTGCAAAAATTGCACTTATTGGTACGGGACCAGATAACAATATGGTTCAGTTTTTTGGCTATGAATTGAGTGGGACAGTTTTATTTTCTTATGTTGTTTCTGCCTCATTATTAGTTGTAGCTCTATTATCCCCAATTTTATCTGGTATTGCGGATTATGCTGGGAATAAAAAATCATTTTTAAAGTTCTTTTGTTACCTAGGTGCAATATCTACTGGGTCATTATACTTTTTTGATCCAGCGCATCTGGAGTTAAGTATGATGTCCATATTTTTTGCAAGTATTGGATTTTGGAATAGTTTGGTGTTTTATAATGCGTATTTACCAGAAATTGCAGAAAAAAAAGATCACGATAGAATTAGCGCTAAAGGCTTTTCAATGGGATATATTGGTGCATCTACTTTGTTGATAATTTGTTTAACTTTATTAAATAATTTTGGTCTTTTTTCTGAACCATTAATTGAAGCAAAGCATGTTTTTCTTTTAGTCGCCATTTGGTGGATTGGATTTAGTCATTATACGTATTATTACTTGCCAAAGGAAACTGAAACAAAAAAAATCACAAAGAATATATTGTTTAATGGATTTTCAGAGCTGAAATTAGTTGGTGAACAAATAAAATCTATATTGAAGTTAAAACGATTTTTGTATGCTTTCTTTGCCATTAGTATGGGAGTTCAAACGTTAATGACTATTGCTGTTTTATTCGCTGATGAAGTTGTATTTAAAGATACAGATGATAAATCAGGATTAATTATAGCAGTACTAATTATTCAATTTATTGCAGTACCAGGTGCATATATATTTAATGTGGTCTCACGTAAAATAGGGGATGTTAAAACATTAACTATAGCCGCATCTATTTGGGTATTTGTATGCATCTTTACTTACTTTTTTGTGAAGGATCCTATTATGTTTTATTTGCTTGCTGGTTTGGTAGGTTTCGTTATGGGAGGAACTCAAGCATTAAGTAGATCAACCTATTCAAAACTTATTCCTCAAACAAAAGATACAGCTTCTTTTTTCAGTTTTTATGATGTGACAGAGAAAATGGGAATGGTAATAGGAATCTTTTTATTTGGATTTGTAGAGGATGTGTCTGGGGATATTACGACATCAGTTTTATTTTTGACAGCTGTATTTATAATGTCGTTTGTTTTATTATTATTAGTTCCCAAAAAAAGCAATTAATTAGTTTCAATTTTTTCATTTTAGATGTTAAGAATCTGAGAGTTGACTGTTGCAATTTTTTATATTTAATTAAAATAATTACATTTGTGTCTGTAACGTGAAACTAAAGAAAATAATCATATCATTTTTTTTATTGTTTGTGTATTCGATTTCGTTTGCACATTCAATGTCTTTTCATGAACACGGTTTTTATTCTGAACATCAGTATGAATTTTCTGAAACAATTGCTTCAGACCACCATCATGAGCACCATGTTCACAGTGTTGAGGATGTAACAACAGAACACATCAATCATAATGACCATTGTGATGAGGGAATATTTGATTTGATTGCCTGTGTATTGTCAGATTTATCTAATCATAATCATAAAGATTGTCAGTTTGAACATCAACCGAATAAGGATACTAAAAGATTGACGAATCAAAACACACAATATGCTGTTTTGCTTGATAATTCTGAAAATATTCATAGGGATTCAGTTGTTTATCTATTTTATACTCAATTAATTGATGGGGTTCGGTTCTCATTAATTGATAACTCTCCTTTAAGAGGACCTCCAATTAGCTGTTAAGTTTTAGCTTTGATAATTTCTTATCAAAGGATTAAAATAACATTCTAAAGTATCCTTATTATCTACTTTTAAAGTAAATAACAATGATTCAAATTAATTAAATTTTCACGTATATGATTTTGTATTATATCTTTTACTACTTACAGATATAATATATTATGTGATAGAAATAAAAAAAAATGATAAATAAAATAATACTATTCTCAATTAAAAATAAGCTATTAATTGGGTTAATGATGTTAGCTTGGGTAGGTGCTGGTGTTTATTCCATGAACATTGTACCAGTAGATGCTGTGCCAGATATTACAAATAATCAAGTTCAAGTGATTACGGTTTCTCCAAATTTGGGAACTGAGGATATTGAACAATTTGTGACTTATCCTGTTGAACTATCTATGGCCAACTTACCAGGAGTTGAACAAATTCGTTCAATTTCAAGGTTTGGATTGTCTGTAGTGACTATCGTGTTTAAAGATAAAATGGGAACCTACCTACCACGACAATTAGTTTCTGAAAAACTGGCTGGTTTAAGAAATGAAATACCATCTAAATTAGGTGAGCCTTTTATGGGCCCTATTTCAACTGGATTGGGTGAGATTTTGCAATATACATTTGAAGTTCATTCAGAGTTCAAATCTAAATATTCACCTACTGATTTAAGAACCTATCAGGATTGGATTGTTAACAGGCAAATGGCTATGTTACCTGGAGTTGTTGAAGTTAATAGTTTTGGTGGTGATGTAAAACAGTATGAAGTGGCAGTGAATCCAAATAAATTAAAAGGTATTGGGATTACTATCGTTGAAATTTTCAATGCTTTAGAATCTAATAATGAAAACACAGGTGGTGCTTATATTGTTAAAAATCATAAAGCTAATTTTATTAAAGGAGAGGGGTTATTAACGTCTTTAAGCGACATAGAGAATACAGTGATAAAAACTGTAAATAATCAACCAATATTAATCAAAGATGTGGCGTCAGTTCAGTTTGGAAAAGCGATTAAGTATGGTGGCGTTACTAAAAATGGAGATCAAGCTATTGGTGGAATGATCATGATGCTTAAAGGCTCAAATTCTGATGTTGTTATTAAGGATGTTAAAAATAGATTGGCTGAAATCGAAAAGTCTTTGCCAGAGGGTATAAAGATTGTTCCATTTCTAGATCGTTCCGATTTAATTGGTAGGACAACTTCAACTGTTAAAACAAATTTAGTAGAAGGAGGATTAATAGTAATTTTCATCTTAGTCATTTTTCTTGGCAATTGGAGAGGTGGACTAATTGTTGCTTCAACTATTCCTTTGTCGTTATTGTTTGCTTACATATTAATGAATGTATTTGGTGTGTGGTCCAATTTGATGAGTTTGGGCGCAATTGATTTTGGAATAATTGTAGATGGTGCGGTGATAATTATTGAAAGCGTTGTATTCTATACTTTCGTTAATGTCAAAAAAATAAATAAAAAAGAGTTGTCTCAAACTGATTTAGATGACATCTCATATAAGTCATCAACTAAGATGATGAATGCTTCATTTTTTGGGCAGTTAATAATTCTTATTGTATTTATTCCAATTTTAACGTTAGAAGGTATTGAAGGAAAAATGTTTATTCCAATGGCTATGACATTTATGTTTGCAATAATTGGAGCTATGGTGTTATGTTTGACCTATGTTCCAATGATGGCATCATTATTTATGAGTAAAACACCATCAATGAAGCTTGGATTTGGAGACAAATTTATTAATTGGTTAGGTAGAGTTTATGAACCTGTTTTGATTCTT
>Ga0209396_1003933_pt1 | contig 14665 bp, 12 predicted proteins | sample GOMGulsemesocosm_6_FD_184638 | JGI IMG/M metagenome (GOLD analysis project Ga0209396, IMG submission 184638) | Methane-oxidizing microbial communities from mesocosms in the Gulf of Mexico - GOM8C Gulf of Mexico (SPAdes) (version 2) | ecosystem: Environmental > Aquatic > Marine > Cold seeps...
TGGGTTGCTAAAACTCATGGATTTGAGTCCGCAATATTTTGTAGCTCTGGCACACAAGCCAATTTACTGGCATTAATGTCACATTGTGATCGAGGTGATGAATATTTATGTGGTCAACAAGCACATAATTACAAGTTTGAAGGTGGTGGCGCTGCTGTTTTAGGTTCAATCCAGCCACAGCCCGTTGAAAATGAGAAAGATGGCACTTTATGCTTTAAAAAACTAGAAAGTTATATCAAACCAATAGACCCGCATTTTGCCAGAACCAAACTTATTAGCTTAGAAAATACCATTAATGGCAAAGTACTTCCCCTTAGCTATCTTGCACAAGCACGTGAGTTTGCCAATAAACACCAACTTCAATTACATTTAGATGGTGCCAGAGTTTATAACGCAAAAACTGCCTTAGATGTGGATATTACAGAAATATCAAAACATTTTGATTCTATGACAATATGTTTATCAAAAGGCTTAGGTGCGCCAATAGGCTCTTTATTATTAGGTTCTACAGAGTTAGTCGCAAAAGCAAGAAGATGGAGAAAAGTATTAGGTGGAGGAATGCGACAAGCGGGTATTTTAGCCGCCGCAGCAAAAATAGCTTTGACACAAAATGTAGAGAAATTAAAACAAGATCATGCCAATGCTTTATATTTAGCCCAATCACTCGCTGATATTGAAGGTGTTAAGGTTAATACAAAACATGTGCAAACAAATATGGCATTTTTTAAACTAGATAAGCCTGATGCTATCAATAAAATTGCACAAACACTGAAAGAAAAAAATATTTTAATAAGTCCAGGCAACCCTGTACGCTTAGTGACACATTTAGATATCACTAAACAGGATATTGATATTTTTATTACAGAGTTAAAGGCACTTATTAAATAAAAATTTAATCAATTACACAGTATGAAATCTTTTTTTGAATTTTATACTGTGTTGTTTGACCAACTATTATATTTTTAAACTTGCCTTAATGTTGTATTTGGTAGAATTTCACTAGCTTTATAAGCTGGGAATAATCCAAAAACAATGCCACAAACAAGTGATAACATAGGGCCTAAGGTAAGGCTTATAATTGAGAAGTTAACTGGCCATTTAGCATAATATTGAATTCCTAAAGCTAATAACATCCCCGCTAGAATACCAAATAAAGTACCAATACTTGTTAGAGTAAATGAATACATCAAAAATAACTGTAATATTCTATTTTTTGAAGAACCAACAGCAATTCTAAGACCTATTTCACGAGTTTGTTCTGCAACATGAGCCAACATAACATTTAAAATCCCGATCCCACCAACTAATAACGAAAGCCCTGCGATCGTTCCCATAACAAGTGCAAATATTTTTTGCTCTTGTTGTGCTTTCTCTAACAAAGTGGCTGGGGTAACAACTAAATAATCTTTGACTTGATGAGAGTTAGCTAGTATTGATTTAATTTTATCTGACAGAATATTAAGTTTACTTAAGTCAGAAGTCTGAAATTTCACAGTAATTCCAGATAAATATGCTAACTGATGCGAAAATTGATTGATCGGAACAATAACAAGTTCATCAAAATTTATTGATGCTAATGAAGAACCTTCTGTCATCAATGCTCCTTTTTCACTCAAAATACCAATGACTTCACAGCTATTATCTTGCCAACTGATAAGGCTATTTATTTTTGCTTTTAGATCTTTCGCAATTTTAAAACCCAGTAAACAAACCTGCATAAATTCACTAACATCATTTGTATTTATAGACCTTCCTTTTTCAACCACGATATTTTCTGTAAAAAACCAATCTTCATTAACTAGCAATATATTTGAATTAATTATTCTCTGTGAATAAATTACATTTTTATCTTCTAACAATCTATATTTTGCAATTCCAGCCAATTTATAATGATTTTTAAGATTTGTATAATCTGTATTTGTTAAACCCGTTGCCAAATTAATTCTATCGTTTTTATTAAGAATTAATGCATGAATGTCATTCTGAATACGAATTGTATTAATACCCATTGAAGCTATTTTTTTCTGTGCTTCTTGCTTTGCTCCTTCGCTTATAGATAACATACTTATCAATGCCATAGTCCCAATTGCAACTCCTAGCGTGCTTAAAATTGTTCGAAATTTACGAAACCATAAACACTGAAAAGCATCATTAATATCAATTTTAATACTATTAAAGTTTAACAATTTGGCTTCCTTCATTTTTCAACTCAAAAATTTCATCCGCCCATTCTAGTGCCATAGGATCATGACTAACCATAATCACTGTTTTCCCAGATTGCACTTCATTTTTAAGTAGGGATAGAAGTTTAATTGAATTTATTCTATCTATTGAAGCTGTTGGTTCATCAGCAAAAATAACTTTTGGCTGTAATATTAAAGCTCTAGCAAAAGTCATTCTTTGCTGCTCTCCACCAGATAAAACTGCAGGGCTTTTAAGTAAATGATTTTTTAGCCCAACACTATTTGCTAGGGTTCTTGCTGCGCTTTCAAATTGGGAAGATTGAGTTTGGTCGGCTTTATATTGAGTGGGTAACAATATATTCTCGATTACATTTTTATAAGGAATATAAAATGGGCTTTGGAATATAAAACCAAACTCTTCGTTACGGATTTTTGTTATTTGCGCATTATTTAATTTCAATAAATCTGTATTTTCATATTCTATTTCACCATCATCAGCCTGCTCTAAGCCACTTATAATAGAAAGCAATGTTGATTTACCAGATCCTGAAGGTCCTGATATGGCAGTAAAGCTATTTTTTTTTATATTAAACGATAGAGAGTTTAGAACTAATTGCTTCTGTTTATTTGTTTCAAAAGATTTGCTTAAATGCTTTATTCTAAACATAATTTATAAACTTATTGCATCCATTAAATGGATTCCAGAGTGAATTACTCTCCAAGAGTGGTTTGATTCACCAATTTGAACATTTTGTTTAATTTTATGTCCTTCGTTAACTAACCATACCCAATTCTCTTTATGATTTGAGTTTACATAATGGACAGGAACCGCCATCACGTTTTCAAATCGCAAAGTTTTAATTTTTGCTTGCCCTGACATTCCTATATGAACACCTTCAATATTATCTGTTAATTTCAATACAACACTAAAACGGTTTATCCCCTGAATTTCATTTTTTTCAGCTAAAGTATTAACTCTTTTAACTACACCGTTTATCTGTTTATTTGCGTAAGCGTCTAAAGTAATTTTAGCCTCTTGCCCGATGGTTACTTTAGAGACATCAAATTCACGAATGGCCGCCTCTAGAATTAAACTCATAGTGTCTGGGATTTCCATAAATGTTTGACCCGCCCAAATATTGTCCCCAATTTGAATTTTTCTGGCTCCTTCAGCTCTTGGCAAGGTTTTATAATAAACTTGACCTTTTATAGGCGCTAAAACGATGCAGTTTCCTAAATTTTTTTTGATTGATACTTGCTGTTTTTGAGCTCTCAACAGATCTCTTGCTGACTTTGTTAAGCTATTTTTTCTTTTTTGAATTTCTAATTCAAATAATCTTAAAGATCTTCTATATTCAGCTTGAGAAGTTTCTTCTAAAATTTCAGCCTCGCGCTTTAATTTAGGCCAAACATATAAATTAAAGTTAGCTAATTCTTTATTTTTTAATTGCTGGATTTCTAAAAAACGAATTGCATTATCTGAGGCTTTTTCTTTTTCTCTTTTACTAACATGACCTTTTTTTAGTAATAAGTCATAATCAAGTAACTCTTCCTTTGCAATTTTATAAGAGCGCTTAGCTTGTAATAACTCTAACTCAAGCTTTTCCTTTTGTAATATGCCACTACCATTTAATATATCTTTCACTTTTAATTTTGCAACCTCAAGCTGCTTTGCTGCATTGTCTATTTTTTTCTTTTCTTCCTCTTGTTGAATTATCAATGACTTTTCAGCCGCTTCATATGTCGCTTTTGCATCTTCGACTCTTTGCTCTATTTTGATGAGTTCCTCTGAGTATTGTGTTTGATCAAATTTTGCAATAACTTGATTTTTTTGCACTATTTCTCCATCTTCTACAAGCCATATTAATTTTGATTTATTTCCCGATACAATAGATTTTATAGGAACAACTTTTTCTGGTTTTACTTTTCCTCTTGCCAATACATTAATATCAAAAGTTTGTTGTTTAACTATATATTGCTGATTATTAACTTCGATAGAAACTGAAGGAGTATTTTGACTAGTGCTAAAATATAATATTGTTAAAAATAGTAAAATGATGACTGATATTAATACTTTTGTTTTAATATTCAGTTTATAGAGTTTATTTATTAGCAGTATCCTTTTATGTAGCATAGTTTTATAATCCATTCGTTTTCTCTTCAAGCCATTTAACATCAAGTATTCCTAATTTCTCTGCAAAATAAACATAAACCATATTCAAATTAATTTGCTGTCTTAGTGTTTCTATCTGGGCTGACTGAAGTTCATTCTCTGCATCAATTAAATCTAAATTACTTGATAATCCTCTTTGATATCGTAATTTCGCTAATTCGACTGCTTTTTCTGATTGTAAAAGTCGCTGTTTAGCAATACTTAATCTTGCTTGTGTTAAATGTATGTCATCAACAGAGTCTTGAAGGTCTAATTTTATCTTACGTTTTAATGCTTGTTTATCTCTCTTTTGTTGTTCATATCTAATTTTTTGTCTTATAAGTGCATTTTTTTCTTTAGTTTGTGTTAACGCAGAGCTATAACTTAAGCCTATTTTCCAATCTAAGTCTGAGTTTTGTACGTTATTTGAAATTTCAAATTTTTCAAAATAATGCTCTGACGATATTTTTAATTTAATATCTGGTAATAAGTTATTTTCAGCTCTTTTAAGTTCTATTTTGGATAGCTTCTCATCTAAATTATATATTTTCCAATCACTGCGATGCTTTAAAGCTATTTCTAAATAATTTTTAGGTATCTGAGCTTTAAATATATACACAGTGTCATTAATATCAAAAGCGTTAATATCTGTTTCTTTGATTGACTCAGCTAATGATCTAATATTTTTATTATAAAGTCTTTGTTCCTGTTTTTGTGTATCTAGGGCATTTAGTAATGAAAGATTTGAACGATAAACATCTGTTTTTGGTACTAGATCTAATCCATACCTAGACTCTGATACAGCTAAATTCTCTTGCGCTCTATCAACTGTTTTTTCTCTTAATATCAATTGTTTTTTTGTCACTAATGCCGAAAAGTAAGCCCCGATTGATCTTCTTAATAAGGATTGCCGTTCCATTACCGTTAACAAAAATACTCTTTTGGTATTTAACTCTGCTTGTGTTAAAGGCATTCTCCCCATATCAGTGCCCCATTGACGAAAGAGGCCCTGTTCGATGTTAATATATGCTTTTGGTGTTTCAAGAGTGTCAAAGTCAGTGCTCACCCTGCTGTAACTTGAACCTACTGTAAATTTTGTGCCAAACTCTGTTTTCTTTCTAACTTCAAAGCCAAGTCCTTGGCTCTTAATATTATTCGAGGTGCCCAATAATAGAGAAGGCACCCATTGGTACTCATAATCAAATTTGGTTGTATTTAAATCTAACTCAGAAAATAAATTTTTATCTTGGATCTGCAATGCTTGGTCACTTTTTTGTAAAACTTCACTCACAAAATCAACAATTTCAATCGTGTTTTTTGCATAGCTTAATGACGTTAAAATAAAATAAATGCAAACAAGTTTGACTAATTTAAATATCAAAATGAAATCGCCAAGAAGTACTTCTGAAAGTTAACAATGCGAGCAGTGCTATATCTTCGCTTTATCACATTTAATATGTCTTTTTCTTGAGGACCAGTATATGAAGAACTCACAGTGAAAAGGCCTACTTTGTCATGCCAATTATCTAGCTCTACCGTATTTATTCCTTCAATTTTTGAAAGCAACAACTTAATTTCATCTGTATTTTCGAATGAAAAGTTACTAATTTTCAAGGTGATATCACGGGGCTGCTGAGAGAGGTATTTAGGTATATTCCACTTTAGTTTTTCTGTAATAGACTTCGCAGTTTTAGCAATTGCTTTTTCTTTGGCTATCATTTGGGATGACTGTTGCACACTCATAAATCGGTCTCTAGCATTTACAACATCAACCACTTTACCATTACCCGGAATAATCGCTTTTACATTCAAACTGACATTTCCAAGATTTGCTGTTATATCAGTTCCACCTGACATTTGACTCATTTGTATGGTCAGCTTTCCAGTAACTACAATATCAGCATTTGTTGATCTTGCTATTTTTGCTGCAGAAATGCCATGACCACTGCGCGCCTTCTTAAGTAGTAGCTCGTTAATTTCTTTATTAATTTTCACATCGTCAGCAGTTAAAACCTCATATCCCACTTTTCTAAAACTTTCAGCCATATAAGATTCAACTGAGCTTAATTCAATATCATTATTTGCTTCTGAAATTAAAAATAAAACTTTTGGAACACCAATAATACCTAAAAATGAAGCTAAACTTTTTTCTTGCCCACTATCAGGAGAGTTAACCACACGTGCTTTAATTGTAATTTTGTAGAGCGAACTATCGTGTTGATCGGCTCCCTCAGAAATCACTTCATAACTTTTAATATAGCCATGTGTTCGTGTTTTTACGACATCCGCTACCATTGAAAAATTTGATGCCTGAGAAGTTGATTTAACTTCTATAATGCCACCAGCATTAATCGCTTGACGATATGCCTCAACCAAAGCTTGCCTTCTCGCAAGTAATTTACCTGCTGAAAATGGAGCATAACCATCAACAGTAACCCAGTTTTCATTTGCAAAAAGGTTAAATGAAAAATAAATAGCAAAAAAAGATAATAAAAACTTATGCATTATTTACTTTTCCCTTGCATTTGCTTAACTAAATCAACCACAGCATTTGTGACCGCAGTATTTAGCGTTTTTTGGGCTAAACCTAAATTTGCGCCTGCCCCAGAACCAAAACCAAGACTTTGTTTTACTTTTTGCTTTTGCTCACCAATTCCTCGAGATGCAGCAAGCACTTCATTTGTAATTGCGTCTTTAATAAATAAATCAATTTGTACATTAGCGATTTGTGTTTTGCTTTTAGAAAACCCACCACTATCGTATTCAACTCTTTCGCTAAAGTGACTTAAAGTCCCAGTTAAAAAATAATCATTGAGTAAAATTTCTTGAATTTCATTCCTTTTATTATCATCAGATGATACATCTGACCATTCAAGGTTTCGTCTAAATAAAACACTGCTTAACCTTGCCCAATCAATAATTTTAAAAAATTCCTGTTTATAAATGGTTTGCGTTACAACATCTCTAACTGCATCTTTTTTAAAAACTAATTTTGATGTTGCATTGCCTAATTCAATTTGAGCGACTGCTAAAACTTTTGTTTCATCCGAGATAGCAGATAAAGACACTAAAAATAATAATATTAAGAGTTTAAACTTCATTATTTACCTGCTTAAATGTTGTTACATTTTATTTAACTTCAACTTCTGTCGCCATATTTAATAAATCTTCACCTATTAATACAGTTGCAGGTCCTTTAGGAAGTGGCTTCATTAACCTGTCAGCAAGCGAATTAACAGCTTGCTTTGCATCCCGCCTTCATCAACTAATACAATATCTAACAAAGCATTTATTGGATCTATTGCGATACGCCGTTTAGACACTCGTTGCTCTAATGAAAACCATAATTGCTCACCTGTTGAAGCATTCATTTTAAGTGACGATTTATACACATAAGCGTTATATACACCTGCGTTTTGTGTTCTGGCTTCTTCTACTATGCCAAATAGATAACCATCAGCTTTTACAGCTTGTGATAGTTGCGGCATTGTTAATAACCTTAATTGCCCAGCATGTGTTAATCCAAGCTTGTACAGCGCCTGATCAATCCATTGAGAATCTGTCACTGTATAACCCTTAGCAATAAGTAATGTGATTACTCTTTGCCTAAAATGATAGGCAACTTCAGGTTCGACTGAGATATTTTCCATCGGCATAACAGCGATTGTGAATTGCGATGATGTTTTTAATGCTTGGATAAGAGGCTTTGAAATATGAACTTTATCATTAATCACATCGGCTAATGATTTAATGGGATTAAAACTGGTTAAGCTAAATATTATAAAAACCAAACTCCTGAACATTTATTTACATTTCCTTAAATAATAAATTATTTTTTTATATTTTTTGTTGAACTGTTTATTTTTTAATAGCTTAAAGCCTAGTTGTGGTTATTGATAAAGTCCAACAATCTTCAACAAGGTAATTATTACAGTTAGTAATGCATATCATGAATCTATTATATTTTATACTCCCTTTTAAAGCTCAGTTCCAAACTGATTTAAAATTGTACAATCTAATTTTTTTTACTAGCCTTACACTTGTTATAAAACACTGTCATAAAGTAAATATAACCACTAAGGAAGTGAAACATGCGACACCAATCTATATTTTGGCTCTTGATCTTAGTAATCTCATCTAGCCTGTTAATTAGTTTTCCTGTATTAAGCAACCAACAAAAAATAATCCATGATCCCATCGCTAATACCCAAACAGGAAAGCGACTACAAATTAATACTCAAATTCAAGACCCTCAAGGTGTGTCATTAGTTAGAGCTTATTTCAAACATGAGACAGGTAATAACTACATGTTTGTCAATTTAATGAGCCAAAATGGAAAGTTTTACTCAGGAGAATTACCGGCTTCATCAATCGCCAATTCTCAAATGCAATATTTATTGTTAGTAAAAAATGATGCCAATCAAGTTTATAAATCTCAGGAGTTCAATGTACAAATAAATGCAGGCTCTGCTTTAGCAATGCAACAACCTTTACTGCAGGTTTATACTGAGTTAAACCATGCTCCTAAAGAAATTACTGGTTTTACAGACAGTCTTACGATTGATATTGCGGAGTCTAGCGTCAAATATGGTGTAGTTGCGCAACTTTATGGAAGCAGTAATACATCAACAATTACTGCAATGACAGGTGCAAGTAACTCAGGCACTGTTGCAGTAACCACCACAACGTCTGCAGCTTCTAGTAGTGCAGCAGCTGCAGCAGTTTCAACCTCATCCACAACTGCAGCGGGCGTTACAGCGGCTGCCGCAACGGGTATATCAACGACGGCGATTGTTGCCGGTGTTGCTGTTGTTGGTGGTGTAGCTGCCGCAGCTGCTAGTAGTAGCGATGATGATGAGCCAGAGCCAGAGCCAGAGCCAGAAGAGCCTATTGATTATTCAGGTGTCTATACAGTTAATTTAGATGGTAGTTTAAACAATAATATAGCAGGAGATTGTTTTTCTGGTGCTCAACTTCGCTTTACTAACGTAAACCTCGCTATTTCAGGTACGACTATCACCTTAGATTTTAATACTGGCACTATGACTGGCTCTATTACTGAGAATAATGTATCGATAACCAGTGGTACACTGGCTATCGAACCCGGAACACCAGGTTTTAGCTCAACCGATGAAATTAGCTGGCCCAACTTTTCTGCACAGTTTTCAAATGAAAACTCATTATCCTCCAGTTCATTTCAACTAAATAGCTTTGAAACGGGTGTTGAAGAATGCGGATATCAAGCCACTTTAACCGGTACTAAGTAAGGAAGTTATTATGAATATCTTAAAAACACTTTCTATAGCATTAACAACAACTTTACTGCTTTGTGCATGTAATGTTGAAGTAGAAAAAGTATCCGGTGAATTTTATGGTAATACCACTACACCAGTTACAGAATTTAATAATGAGTTTGTTTCAGGTAAACAAGCTTTAATAGGGGCCAATTCTGAAGATATCAGATCAGGTTATATTGAACACTCTAATAATGTTTATCAATTTAATAATGATGGCACCGGAATTAAAGGACAGCCAACAACTAATAATGCCCAGCAGATCAATTTTTCATGGCAAATAACTAATGGAAATTTAGAAATAGATTATTCAAATGGATTAAGTTCTAGTTTTCAGTTTTTTAATGCTCCATTTGATGATATAGCTGCAATTTGGGGGCAAGCAGTTGCAGATCAACTTATTGCTGCAGATACACAAGGATTAATTAATAGTAATTCATTTGAAGTTCATAATGGAGTGACTTCTGAAGTCATCACAGTGCAATCAAGTCATGGCCGCATTCTACCTATATCGACAAATGAAACCTCTCAACAAGTTTTGATCATACCTGAAGAAATATTAACTGGACTAACTGGCGGATGGCAAGGAACTACAACACCTACCGCTGAAACTATAAATGATTCTAATAAAAGTTATACCTTTAATCCAATTAACGGTTTTGAAGGCTTAACAAATACTGATATAACGGGTGATTGGGCTCTACCCATTGAATATAGTTTACCTTTGTATAGTCAAGGAGGTGACCAAGTAGGTATTTATTCAGATAAGATCACATTTAATGCTGATGGTACTGCATTTGGTAATTTAAGTAGCCTAAGTTTTACTTGGGTTTTAGCTAACAACATATTAGAACTTAGCTCTGGCACTAAAAAAATATTTATTACACCTATCAATCAAAATAATAAAGAACATTTAGCTAAAATTGAAGTTTTTAATGATAGCCAGTTAGTGATGCTATATTCAGGAAAAATAGCTAAATTTGATAGTGATAATAGTCAATTTATAAATAACTTATCGACTGAACTACCTGAAATGCAAATGAGTCATATTAATTCTTCGTATAATTCACAGTGGGATGGAGATTCGATAACATTAGACAATACCTTTGGTTATCAATTTAAATCTGATGGCTCATTAAGACGGGGAATATCGGGAGCTTATCTTGATAATGACAATCAAACTGGCCCTTACTTTAATATGGGAAGCGCTTGGAGTTGGGATATACTCAGCAACCAAGTTAATCTAAAACAATTTACAACTTCTCAAGAACGACACAGAAAATGGAATGTCATTTCTACAGATAGTGATGGTAGAACCCTTGTTATGGAGCACTCAACATTTGATAGAGACCTAAATAATGATGGCATCATAACTGATGATGAAAGAGGTTATTTTATTCTACCTCGCATCAATATTATCGCCAAAGATAATTTGTCGAACTGGCCTGAAGCTTGGGGTAATACAGATGTTGACCAAGATGGTTTAACCAATGCGCAAGAAGAAGAACATGGTACTAACTTTGAATTAGCTGATACAGATGGTGATGGCCTAACTGATGGTGATGAAGTAAATACTTATGGTACCGACCCTCTTAATAGTGATACTGACGGGGATGGTATTAGCGATGGCGATGAAATTGCTAATGGCACAGATCCTTTAGTCGCAGCAGGAACTAAAGCCGATATTATTGGCACTTGGGTATTACCAAATGCCGGAACAGTAGATAGTACCGTAACACTCACTTTTATTAATGAGTCTATTTATATACATGGTGAAGATAGCGACAACTTAGATCCTGATGGCATTGAATATGGTTATTATGATTGGAACCCAACGACTGGAGTTATGACTTCATCGCAAGTAGTTGATACCAATGGCACCACAGGACTGAGTGATGCGTCATCTTGTTCTGTAAATGTTAATTCAAATACCATGACAATTAGTTGCGATGGTGAATCTCCTATTACAGCTTCAAAATTGGTTAAATCTGAAACTAACCCATTAATTGGCTCATGGATGAATGGTAATTCAGATGATGCTTATGATTTAGTAATAATCAATGTCATTAATGATGATACCTATGCATTAATTGAGTTTGTAGATGATGAAGACTCTGATCCTGCGGGTATTGAAGTAGGTAAATATACCTTTGACCAAGCCACTGGGACCTTGGGTGTTTCACAAATATTAACAGATACAAACGGAGCTCTTGGTCTATCTGATTTATTTAACAACAGCTCAACCATGAACATTTCATTTGTGCAAGATAATCGTACTTTTTTAATGGATGGTGATGATACCGACGCCTTTGTAAGAACCGAGTTACTTTATGGTTTACCTATTAATATTGCCGACTTTGCAGGTAAATTAAACGAGTTTTCTTTTACTTTTGAGTCTGTAGTAGAACAATATCGCGTTAATTTTACTGATGATAAGTTTGGTTATTTTATTAATGATATTACAGGCTCTACAGAAACAAACCCGATGAGCTGGACTATAGATGAATATAATCGCCTTGCGGTAATGGAATATGAAAGCACCGGAGAAATTTGGACAACACAATTTACTAAAATTAATGATACTGAATATTTAGCTGAATGTAACACGCCATCTGGTCAAGTTGAACAATGTACCGAAAAAGGTGTTATCACTTTATCTGAAATATCAAGTACACCTGTTACGGTCACAGAGCGAGGGCAAATTTTTGATGTGACCTTAACCGACATTAATGGTAACCCTGGAGCAACGGTAAGCCTAACACGGGGCACAGATTTAGCTTTTAATATGATAGGCGGTAAAAAATTCACAGCTGGAATAGACTCTATTCCACAACCTATTTTAGGATTTGAATTTAATACAGATCATTTTGGCATACTCTACGAAGACGCTGTTAATGGCGATATTTTTGCAGGTTCACCAGACAATATCATGTGGTATATCACAAATAAGGGCGAATTAGTGATTGCTGAAGATGATGACGTTAATTATAGAGCCGTCATAACACCACTCGATAATGGCCAATATTTATTTGAACTCAATAGCCATATTGAAACTACATCGAGTGAGTCTGTTGCTGTTATTGTTAATTTTGAAGAAGATCTAGGTCCTCTTATAAGTGGGTTAGAATTTACCGATTCTAACCTCAAAACATGTGTCGATACAGACGCTACATCTTGGGGGTGGACGTTAATAACTCAAATGACATTCCTAAACTGTAATGTAAAAGATGTTTCTAACCTTTCTGGAATTGAAAACTTAACTTCATTGACTCAAATTTTTATTCAATATAATAATATAATTGATCTATCAAAAATAGGAGACCTTACATCCTTATTCGGTATATACCTAGATGGTAATCAAATAACTGATATATCAAGCTTAGCAAATTTAACATCATTAACTACGCTACAATTAACAGAAAATCAAATTAGTGATATATCAAGCTTATCAGATCTCATTTTATTAGAGACTGTGTTTCTCAGTAATAATCAAATTAGCGATGTATCATCTTTATTTAATCTAGTAAATGCCACTGACATAAGGCTAGGAGGTAATAATACTATTCTATGTTCTGATTTAGACGCATTAGAATCAGCATTGGGAGCTGGAGTTATATCTCGACCTACGACTTGCCTATAGCTTTCCAGTTAACTCTTTGCCAATATCCTATCTAGGTTATTGGCAAAGTTTTGTCTATCTGTTTGGCTAAGTGGTGCTTGCCCGCCTGTATGAACACCACTTGAGCGCATGGTATCCATAAAGTCACGAATATTTAATCGCTGTTTTATGTTTTCAGTGGTATAAAGCTCGCCTCTAGGGTTAAGTGCTATGCCCTCTTTTTCGATAACTTCAGCTGCTAATGGAATATCACCTGTAATCACTAAATCATTAGCTTGCATTCTTTTTACGATTTCATCATCAGCAACATCAAAGCCTGAAGAAACTTGGATTTGATTAATAAAACGTGAAGGTGGTATTTTAATATATTGATTTGCAACTAATGTTACTTGTATTTGTTTCCTATCTGCGGCTCTAAATAATATATCTTTAATGACCACAGGGCATGCATCTGCATCAACCCAAATTTTCATGATAATTCCAACAACGAATTTACTTACTTACTAATTATTTGAGATTATATCACTAAAAATTAGCTTTACCATGCAGTGTAAGGAAACGAAGAAAGATCGTTAATAATTTTGGGGTTTCATACTGTTTGGTGGGTTTCTATATGCCCCCACCTATTCGAAAATTTAAAATTGTAACCACTAAGTGGCCTGAATATAAATGCGAAGCAAATCTATTTTAAAAATCACACTTTAAAATTTTCATTGGCTTATCTGCTGCTAAAACACAACCTCTGGCTTCATCTGATGCGGCTTTACACTGTTTTAGCATTTTACTGCTACTAGGTGCTTGCTCACCGAGTACTTTTTTAGCGTGGCTGACCACTTTTTTACATTCACTTACTGGTACAGGATCGGCCTTACTACAAGCCGTTAATGTTGCAATTGTGAAAATTAAAACTGAAAGTTTATTTATTGAAACCATGAATCAATTCCTCTGTTAACTTTATATTCTGAATACTTTTATTTAGCATTCTGATTTTGATGATGTTTTTCAGTATAGTAGAGAATTACTTTTTTACAGTTTTCACTTCTGTTCTATATATTCAACTGATTGCATTTCGGTTAATCTACTGAAAGTACGCTTAAACTCAAAATCAAGTGCCCCACCCCCATATAAATCATCAAGAGGTACTTCAGCGGCAATATAAAGGTTAGTGTTTTGGTCGTATAGCTCATCTACAAGGCTTATAAAGCGCCTGGCTGCGTCATCTTGTGTGGCATAGCTTAGTTGTCTTTCACCAGTAATTGTAGCGATAGCACCATCCTCAGTGCCTCTAGCTTTGATCCAACTTCTACATTGGCCACCAAGTAAAGGCACTTCACTTAAAAATATATTTTTATATTTTGATGCCAGTTCGATATAGTCTAATTGTGAGCGGGGACCATTACATAGTGAGTCAAAAGTA